>Ga0156553_160_pt1 | contig 7204 bp, 10 predicted proteins | sample RifOxyB2_FD_111948 | JGI IMG/M metagenome (GOLD analysis project Ga0156553, IMG submission 111948) | candidate division WOR-1 bacterium RIFOXYB2_FULL_37_13 | reverse complement strand
GAGGCACATCAGCCGTTAGATAAGATTGAACCGCTTAAATAGGGAGATGATTTTATGCATAATATTATTAAAGCAGAATGTTTACAACCATATAAAATAAGAATCAGATTTTCTGATAATATTGAAGGAGTTGTAGATTTATCAGACTTAGCAGGTAAAGGAGTTTTTAAGTTTTGGAACGATCCTGAGAATTTCAAGGCTGTTAAAATCGATCCTCAAACAAACACAATTATGTGGGACAATGGGAACATCGACCTTTGTCCTGATTCTTTATATGAGGAAGTTACAACTGGTAGAATGAAACAGTAGTTGTTGTTCCCCTTTCCCCAGTTCTTCAGTTCTTCAGTTCTTCAATTTCTTCCACCATCCCTCATTATCCCTATACCATCTAATCGTCTCAACCAACGCCTTATCAAAATCAGCCTTTGGTGTCCATCCCAATTCTTTTTTAATTTTTTCAATCCCTAAAGAATATCTTCTATCATGCCCCAGCCTATCTTTTACAAATTTAACTATATCTTTAGACTTCCCAAGTTCTTTTAAAATAATATCCACAATCTCGATATTTTCCCGCTCATTTCCGCCACCGATATTGTAAACTTCGCCAAGTTTTCCTTTGTGGAAAACAATATCAATTCCTGAACAATGGTCGTCAACATGAAGCCAGTCTCTTACATTTTTGCCATCACCATAAAGAGGAAGCTCTTTTCCTTCAAGTGCGTTTGTTATAAAAAGTGGGATAAACTTTTCAGGATATTGGTAAGGTCCATAGTTGTTGGAAGCCCTTGTTATTAAAACGGGTAGACCATGAGTTTTAAAATAGGCTCTCACAATAAGGTCACCACCCGCTTTACTTGCGGCATAAGGACTGTTTGGAGCTAAAGTACTTGTTTCAGTAAAAGAGCCTGTTTGAATACTTCCATAAACTTCATCTGTTGATATATGTAAAAACTTAGATATCTTATGTTTTTTTACAGCTTCAAGAAGTACATAAGTCCCATAAACATCTGTCTGCACAAAAGAACCTGCCTCAACGATTGAACGATCAACATGAGACTCTGCGGCAAAATTTATAATCGCATCAACGCCACTTACTGCCTTTTCTACAGCAACAGGATCGCATATATCGCCTTGAATGAAACTGTATTTAGGATTCTTATCAACATCAGAAAGATTCTCCAAATTTCCAGCATAAGTTAATTTATCAAAATTTATAATAAAATAGTCAGGATATTTTTGAAGCATGTATCTTATAAAGTTACTTCCTATAAAACCTGCGCCGCCGGTAATTAGAATTTTCATTTTTATAAATTTACGTAAGTACTTACGTAAGACCTCCTTTGTCTTTTTTATTATTACGACTGCAAACTGTAACAATATTTTCTTCAGGTTTCTTTGACAATTTTATCACATAATTTTGTGAAATTTCCTATTTTTTTTCGATAATAAACCAGTGGTGGCACAAATTTATGATATATTCACATGGGAATCAAATAAAAGTTGATGGGTTGGCACAGGCAATTAGACGATCTAATGGGCACTCAACAGTAAAGCCTACTCTAAGGTTGACGCTCCATCAAGATGAAATATTAAGGAGTATCATAGGAGCAAATAGTCTTGTACCGCTTGGCATGGAAGAAAGAGTTGGTGGAAGAGCTTCTGAGTTTATTTTTCGCCCAGAAGAAAAACGTCTTTTGCCAATTTTCCCTGTAATGGTTAAAATTCCTCGTCCTAGAATAAGCCGGAATTCGTTAGAATTTACAAAACGAAACTTGGGAGGCGTAGTAGCTCCTTTTGTTATACTAGAAGATGTATCAGTTAATGGAACCAGACATCCTTTCGTTATTGTACAACAATATCAAGCAGTCCATCTTAATGGAACTCTACCGAGTAGATACCCAAACATTACTGATAGAAATAAAGTAAGAGGACTAATCTTGAGAATGATTGAAAGGGGCATTTTATACTATGATGCCCTTATCGCAAAACATTTTGGAATAGATATATCAACGGGAGATTGCTATTTACTTGGAGGGATGCACCATTTTGCTTTTGCAACAAGAGATGAAGCTTTTGAAACTGTAACAGATAAACTATCAGAAGGGATTGTCCGTCCAAGGAATTCAAGGACAAACCGCTTCTTCACACAAAACTGGGGAGGATGGCCTTTATTTGATAGGATAGGATTGCCATCGGATGAAGAATTGTTTGAACTTTGGGGAACAAGGCGAGGAGAATGTCAACCTGTTCCTGATATAATGCTATATATGAAATAAATAAAAAACTCTATAAGCCCGTGTTATAATAATGCAGTTGGCGCGAGGATAAATCAGGAGGATGTTATGTTACAAGCTATTTTAGCCGTTATTGTTTTCTTGCTGTTGTTTTTGTTTTTTGCCGGAATAAGAATTGTAAGACCGACAAGCCGTGGTCTTGTTGAAAGGCTTGGAAAATATAAAAGGTTTGCAATGCCAGGGTTTAACTGGATTATCCCGATAATCGATAATATTTATGTTATTGATATCACAGAAATCATGGTTGATGCTCAGCCTCAAGAAATAATTACCAATGATAATTTAAACGCAAAAGTTGACGCGCAAATTTATTTTAAAGTTAAAGATGATGAAGAGAGTGTAAAAAAGTCCCAATATCATGTCAATAACTATAAAAATCAAATAGTAAACTTGGCAAGAACTACTCTTAGGAATATTATAGGCACTTTGACTTTAAAGTCAGCTAATAGCGAAAGAGGAAAAATAAACAGTGAACTACAAAGAACTTTAAAGGAAGAGACCTCCAGTTGGGGCTTGGAAATTGTAAGGGCTGAACTCAAAGAGATAGATCCTCCAAAAGATGTCCAAGAAACAATGAATAAGGTTGTAAAAGCTGAAAACGAGAAAATCGCAGCGGTTGATTTTGCTACTGCTACCGAAACTGTGGCTGATGGGCAAAGAAGATCTGAAATTAAAAAGGCCGAAGGCGTAAAACAAGCAAAAATATTAGAAGCTGAAGGTGAAGCTCTGGCAATTAAGCTTGTCAATTCCTCTGCAGATCAATATTTTACAGGAAATGCTCAACTTTTAAAAAAGCTGGAAACAGTTGAAAAATCTCTGGCAAATAATGCAAAGATTGTAATACCTTCAAATACTGAACTTGTAAATGTTATCGGAGAATTAGCTGGAGTTGCGCCGATAAGAAAGTAATTATAACCTGATCTTTCCTTCAACTAAAAGAGTAGATCGCTCGAGCGACTCAAATGTCCCTGCGTCCGACCACCAGCCGCTTAAAAGGGAATATTCGAGCTTTTTGTTTTTTAAATAGGCCGAATTCACATCCGAGACTTCAAGTTCCCCTCTTTTTGAAGGCTTAAGATTTGAAATAACATCAAAAACATTTGAATCAAAGAAATATATCCCTGTAACTGCAAGATTGCTCTTTGGCTTTTTGGGTTTTTCTTCGATACCTACTATCTTTCCATTTTTAAAGAAAGCGACCCCAAACCGATGCGGATCATTAACTTCTTTTAATAAAACCATTGCCCCTTCTTTTTGTTTTAAAAACTTTTCAACAAAAGGAGTCAGATCATCTTGAAACAGATTGTCTCCTAAAATAACAACCATTTTATCCTTATGCGCAAAGTCATGGGCAAGCCCCAGTGCCTGCGCAATGCCCCCCGCTTCATCCTGAACTTTGTAGGTAAATTTACATCCAAATTCCTTGCCACTCCCCAAAAGAGTAACAATATCTCCCATATGTTCAACACCGGTAACAATGAGAATATCAGTAATTCCTGCGGAAGTAAGTTTTTCAATCGGATGATAAATCATCGGCTTGCGGGCTACAGGCAAGAGGTGTTTGTTTGTAACTTTAGTCAAAGGATAAAGCCTACTCCCCGTCCCACCAGCCAGAATAATCCCTCTTATTTTTTCAGATTTTCCCGTCATTTCAAAACTCCTTTAACTCCCTCTCCCTCTGGGAGAGGGTTATTTCTTGCCAATTTCCAAAATACCTGCAACTGGGTGAGGGCTAAATCCCCAGAGTCTCTTTTTGCACCTTTATAATCTTCTGTATCCCCTTTTGCGCAAGATCAATCATTTCATTTAACTGGTTTTGCGAAAAAGGAGACTCTTCCGCAGTTCCCTGAACCTCAACAAGTTTTTCATTTTCAGTCATGACAACATTCATATCAACTTCCGCAGTCGAATCTTCGGAATAATCTAGGTCGATAACGCAATTCCCATCAACAATTCCAACAGAAACAGCCGCCAAAAACTCTTTTACAGGAATTTTATCGATCTTCCCCTCTTTTTTAAGATGTAGCATTGCATCATACATAGCGACAAAAGCACCAGAAATTGACGCGGTGCGAGTTCCTCCATCGGCCTGGATCACATCGGCATCCAGATAAATTGACCTTTCGCCCAAAAGATCAAAATCGACAACAGAACGGAGAGCGCGTCCTATAAGCCTTTGAATTTCCTGGCTTCTCCCGTTAATATTTCCACTACGATCTCTTTTGACCCGCTTATCCGTCGCACGAGGAAGCATGGAATATTCTGCGGTTACCCAGCCCAGTCCCGTATTTTTTCTATGATGAGGAACCGACTCTTCTACGGAAGCTGTGCAGATAACTTTGGTTTCTCCAAATTCTATAAGAACGGATCCTTCCGGATGTTTTAAATAATTACGGGTTATTTTAACCGGTCTTATTTGGTTTGCCCTGCGGTTATAACTTCTAGACATTTATTTTCTCGGGAGTTTGCCTGCCTTGTACATTTTTATCGAGGCGTTCACGCCCTGCTTTTATAGTTCTTAATATCCTGGAAGAAGTAAGCTCAAGATTGGAAAGAACCTCATCTGCGTAATTATCTGCGCCTTCACGAATTTGTTTTGCCAGTTGATAAGCTTGTTGGATAATCTCGGTGCTTTTTTCTTTTTCAGGAGAAATTTGGATGTCAGAAGGCAAAGTTGGCTTTTCAGATACAATCGTTTGTTGAGGAATATTTTTTACAGGGGGCTCTTGCTGGCTGCTTCCGCCATTAGCCATCATTCGGCCTCGATCTTTGTCTATTGCTTTTTTGGCAAAATCGGATCCGCCTTGTATCACAAGACGAATCTTGTCAATTAATATAAGAACCTGCTCTTCATTAATAATTGTTTTTTTGGTCATTGGGATTTTAAACCCGTCAAGAATTATTGCTTCTAAACTATCCAGTAATCCTAATATTTCCATTATTATCCCCCTTTTAAAGTTTACAGTGTACACTCTTATATGCGCTGTTAACTTTTTTTTAGCCTTCTAGCCACATTCCTCGGTACCAGCTTGTGAACGTCCCCTCCAAAATGGGCTATCTGTTTTACAATGCTGGAACTCAAATAAGAATACTTGTAATCGGTCATCAAAAAAACAGTTTCAATTTTGGGATTCATTTGACGATTTGTAAGCGCCATTTGAAACTCGTAATCAAAATCAGAAACAGCTCTTAATCCTCTGATAATAGATTCAAATCCTTTTTGCTTTGCATAGTCGACAAGTAACCCGTCAAAATAATCAACCTTTACCCTTTTTATGTCTTTTGCAGCCTCTTTTAACATTTGAAGTCTTTCTTCCAATGAAAAATAGGCGTTTTTATCAGGATTGGAAATCACGGCAACACATACCTCATCAAAAATTTCTGCCGCCCTTTTTATGATATCAAGATGCCCATTGGTTATAGGATCAAAACTTCCCGGATATACCGCTTTTTTCATCAAAACTCCCTTTATAAAAAGAAAAGAGTGTATCTCCGCATTTATGTTCTCTTAACTTATCCAGATGCCCGATTGCACCATCAAGACTGCTTTTGGCTCTGTGTTCAGCAATTATAATCCCGTTTGGTTTTAACAAGTTAAACTCACCCAAAAATTGGAGTGATTTCAACAAAAACGGACTACCATAAGGCGCTCCAAGAAATATTATATCAAACTTTGCCCTTTTTTTATAAAGAATTTTAAGGGCTTGAAGAACATCCAGCAAAAAGAGCTCTGCGCGGTCTGAAAGTTCAAGCATCTCAAGGTTTTCTCTTATGACAGAAACAGCCTTTTTATCTTTTTCAACAAAAATAGAAAGCCTAGCCCCTCGAGACAATGCTTCTATGCCAACAGAACCGCTTCCTGCAAAAAGGTCTAAAAAGTCGCTATCCGGAACATCGGCAGCCAATATGTTAAAAAGGGATTCTTTGGCTTGATCGGAAAGCGGTCTCAAGTCGGTTTTGGGAACTTTTAATTTTCTCCCTTTGCAGGAGCCTGAGATTATGCGCATTCATGATATCTTAGCAAAATTCATCACAAGAATATATATAAATCTTTAAAGAGAAACAACAAAGTTTTTTAATTTGTCAAGATAAGTAGTTATTTTGGAGCAAATTCTACGCATAATTTCCCCTGCACTAAAGAAAGAACCCTATGCAGTTTGTCTTCAACAGCAGGAAGCGATTTATCTGATGTTGTACGAAGAACCCTTTCCATCAATGTTCCCAAGAAATCAAAATAAGCTGACTCGCAGAGACCCTGATATGGAGAAAAGGAAGAACTATGCGCAATATTTGCAAGTAGAGAGGCACAGGTATCATCATCTGTTTCTTTAAATATCACGGAAAAATTAAAAGTTGGGTTAATTTCTTCGCTTGACTTAAACATCATCAACAAAAGATCAGAACAGCTACCTTGGAAACCATTAGAAGTTTGTTCTTCTGCCATTCCATCAAGAAAAATTTTTGCAACTTTTTGAGGGTCTCCACGCCCAAAAAGTTCATCACCATCAATCATCCAAGATAAGACGCCAAGCAATTTATTTTTTTCTTTTGCTTCTCTTGGCGACACCCTACGCGCTTCTATAAATGTGTCTCTAATTACATAATAGGCATCTAGCGGTGCCATAGACAAAAGCTTCGCCCCTATCTCGACAACATTTTTACAACGAAAAACATCCCCCCTTCTTACTTTTGGCAAACCAGCAGAAACATTACAGACTCTAGCCTTTGCTCGGTTTACCCGGTCGCAAAACCTACCATTGATATTATTGATATTAGTTATTAAATTTGCCATATTTTTCCTCCTATAATTTCATTCAACTATCTTATCATTATAAAAAATCAAAAATTTCATATTATTTTTTTTCAGAAGAATTGAAACCGTATTTTTTATTGATATATCAATAAAAAGA
>Ga0156553_119_pt2 | contig 9476 bp, 7 predicted proteins | sample RifOxyB2_FD_111948 | JGI IMG/M metagenome (GOLD analysis project Ga0156553, IMG submission 111948) | candidate division WOR-1 bacterium RIFOXYB2_FULL_37_13 | reverse complement strand
TGGTTACCTTACAAGATTTTTGACCCGTGAAATGCTCGAGGAAAAATTGTTCTCTCTTTATCGCGAACAATATTCTAAAATAGATATCAATTTGCCATGGCAAAAAAAGAAAAAATAACTGTAAATTCCATTTTGTCTTACAAACAAGCAAAAAAAAAGATAGCTATGCTGACTGCGTATGATTATCTTATGGCATCTATTCTTGATGCGTCAGAGATAGACATTATTCTTGTCGGTGATTCCCTCGGGAATGTAATGATGGGATATAAAAATACACTTCCTGTTACAATGATGGAAATGATTATCCATACCCAGGCTGTTGCCCGTGGAACCAATCGTGCCCTTCTGGTTGCGGATATGCCTTTTGGTTCTTTTCAGAATAATAAAGAAGAAGCATTATCCTGTGCTATAGATTTGATTAAAGCGGGGGCTGAAGCTGTGAAAATTGAAGGAGCTCAATACATTGATATTATAAAAAAAATCATAAAAGCGGGAATTCCCGTTATGGGGCATCTTGGGTTTACTCCGCAATCTGTAAATATTTTAGGTTACAAATATCAGGGAAAAACAAAGCAGGAGGAAATTAAACTTTTAAAAGAAGCAAAAGCTCTTGAAAAAGCCGGATGTTTTGCTGTTATTATAGAATTGGTTCCTGACGCGGTTGCCAAAAAGATAGCAAAAGGGCTTCTAATCCCTGTAATTGGAATTGGAGCTGGCCCTAATTGTGACGGTCAAGTTTTGGTTTGCTATGATATGCTTGGGATGTATCCATGCAGTCCCGGTTTTGTCAAAAAATATGCGGATTTGGATGGTATAATCAGGAAAGCAGTAAAAAAGTATATTGAGGAGATCTACTCTGCCCCCGTAGCTCAGTAGGATAGAGCAGCAGTTTCCTAAACTGTTGGTCGCACGTTCGATTCGTGTCGGGGGCAAGGAGCTTAACTTATGAATAATGTAGTTCTTATAGGTTTTATGGGGACAGGGAAATCAACAGTCGGGAAAAAAATCGCGGAAAGGCTTGGGTTTTCATACATTGATACTGATGAAGTCATAGAAAAAACGGAAAAGAAAAAGATAAGCGAAATATTCAATGAATACGGAGAAAAGTATTTTCGCGATCTTGAAACGGAAGTGATAAAAACCCTTCAGGATTATGACCATTTTATAATTGCGACAGGAGGGGGCATGGTGCTTAGGGATGAAAACGTAAAAATGTTAAAAGCTCTAGGTCCTTTAGTCCTTCTTTATACAAATCCTGATGTAATATTTGAAAGGATAAAATCTGTCCAAAATAGGCCGCTTATAGAAGAAGATAAATTAGACAAGATAAAAGAAATCCTAAAACAGCGGGATCCGATTTATAGCAAGGTTGCTGATTTTAAAGTGGATACTTCCCTGCTTGCTATAGATGAAGTAGTGGACATAATTTTAAAGGAATTGAAAAAATAAATATGTTTAAAATTAAAATTACCATAGAAAAAAAAACGAAAATCTCTGAAATAATAATTGGAGACAATCTTTTTTTTAAATTAAAAGAGCACTTAAAAAAGATTGAATTCTCTAAAATAGTAATTATTACCGATACGATAGTAGACTCTTTTTACGGTAAAAAAATAAAAAAAGCCTTGGAGTCGTATAAACTAACTACTATTGTAATACCTGCCGGCGAAAAATTTAAGACCCTTTATACTGCTTCTGCGGTTTACGATCAAATGATAAAAGCTTCTCTTAATAGGGATACGCTTGTCATTGCGTTTGGCGGGGGAGTAATAGGTGATTTAGCCGGTTTTGTCGCTTCGACTTACATGAGAGGCTTGCCTGTTATCCAGGTGCCTACAACTTTATTGGCTCAAGTTGATGCTTCCATTGGAGGGAAAACAGGTGTTGACCATACCGGCGGAAAAAATTTGATAGGAGCTTTTTACCAGCCCAAACTTGTTTTGATAGACGTGGACTTCTTAAAAACATTGCCGATAAGAGAGATAAAAACCGGCCTTGCGGAAGTTGTAAAGTATGGCATTATAAAGGATTCTGAATTATTTGCAAAATTAGAATTAAATCCCAAATCCACATCCAAATTTTGGACAGAGGTTATATGCTGTTGTGCCGCCATAAAAGCGGAAGTTGTGGCAAAAGATGAAAAAGAAGTAACAGGATTAAGGATGATTTTAAATTTTGGACATACGTTTGGCCATGCCATAGAATCATTGACCGGTTATTCAAAATACACCCATGGAGAAGGGGTGGCGATTGGCATGGTTGCAGCTGCTAATTTAGCTTTTAAACTAAAAATGTTAAAGGAAAAAGATTTGCTTAGAATTGTTTCATTAATTGCCGTACTTGGTCTTCCGACTAAATGTGATCTTGCCGTCTCGACTATTTTAAAGGCTTTGTATATGGATAAAAAAGCAAAATCGGGGAAGATAAGGTTCGTTCTGCCCGTAAAGATTGGCAAGGTTGTTGTAAGGGATGATATTTCCGAAAAGACAATTAAGCTTAGTTTGAAAGAAATTGGTTGTGTTTAATAGGTTGAAAGTCTTGACAATGAAAAAAACTATTTATTTTATTCTTTTTTTTGCCATGATTTTTATCACGGCGGCAACAGCTCAAACATTTGATCCCACATTTGAGACTGTAAGTACTATCAATGAAACCAACTTTGCTCAAAAATTCAACGATTATTTAGGTTATGTTTACGATAGCCATGGCTGTCTTCATTTTACTCCGTCGGATATTTATCTTTTGACACAGACAATTCCCAAAGGGATTTCCTTAACAATCAAGCCCTATCAGATTAAAAAAGAAGAAGATATCTCCTTTATGGATAAAACACCTTACTTTGCTGAAAAAACAAAAACTTCTGATGACATAAAAAGAGACAAAGAACTTTTTACCTCTTCAACGACCGAAATAGTTGTTTATCCATCATTAAATAAGCTTTTAATAAAAGTTAAAGGGCTTCCATATGCAAAAGTTGAGGCTTTATCCGGACCTCCAAATAAATTATTAATCGCTTTTGATGTTCCAAAAGACGGCCAGATCGAATGGGATTCGTGGCTTACAACGCCGACGGATCCCGGCAATTATACGATTTTAAGATCTACCGATCATTATATAAGCAATGCTTATTATAAAAATACAATAGTTCCTTTTGGCGCATGGATCATTAAGAAAAATGGAATCTGGTCCTATCAGGAAAAAGAAAAGTGGTATAGGCTTCCACAACATATAATAGAAGACTTAAATCGTCCTTTAGAAAATAGAATATACAATTATTATGATGTTACAGTTGATAAAAACGGCAAAATTAAAGCGGCTCGTTATGCTGGCCATGATTTCGGCAAAAATGTCCTTTTGTGGACTGTTGACGGCAAAAACCATTATCCCGAAATGGGATATGCTGCGGGCGAGCTTTATTATGAACAGATTATTCTTGTTAAAGATATAGTTTATCTGCTTACAATTGACGGAGATGATGATTTTGAATCGCTGGTTTTAAAAAATAAAAACTTTTCTACTTACAAAGAACTTGCGGAATTTATAAGAACGAAAGGTAAAATAGCATCCAAAAATATCCCGTCGAGAGTTTTCAGCTACTATCGCTTATACAATGGGTTTGAAATGACAAATGATGACTATAAAAACATAGACGCAAGGGTATTAAAGGCTTTTAAAGAGTATAAAGAAAATACTCTGCCAAGAGATGCGATTTCGCGGGAAAAAGAATTAGGCTTGGTATATTTTTTAAAAATGAACAGCCTTGTTGTTGATAAAGAAGCGGGCTGGTATGAAAAAATAAAGAGAGACTGGGAGTTTTGGAAAAAATTACGAATAGGCTCCAGACAAGATTTTAAAGATATGGGGATTTTATCGGCTGCAAACAGGCAAAACCTGTTGGAAGGGTGGATTAATGATAGGCTTGAATTTAGATCCATAACTTCCCCAAAACAGGCAAAGAACCTTCAAACGCTTACTTTTGCGTCATTTTTCAAGCCTCAGGAAGAAGGCTCATTGTTTGATGCACGGGAAAGGGCTGAAATGTTTAAAGTTATAGAAGAAGTTTCAATAAGCGATTCAACAGGTCTTAATCTTTATTCGGTTGACGCGTTAAATGATTATAATTTTGGTATTTTACTAAATGACATATTAGGGGAACTTTACAAAAGCCATGGTTGTATGCATGTTTCTCCTAGAAACAGTTTATTCCTTTATACTTTTCTGCCGATTGGCGCTCAAATAACTATTTACGAATATTCAAAAAAATTAGAAGAGGCTCAGTTTAAGGATATTCCTTATTTGTCTGATCTTGTCAATTTTACAAATGATCTGGAAAATTTAAAAAACAAATTTTCTGTAACTTCCGAAGTAAATGTGGCAGTTTATCCTGCCTCCGGATTTTGGGTTGTTTATTTAGGCGATAAACCATTTACCAAGCTTCGTGTAAGAGGCGGGCCTCAGGCTAAAATGTACCTTGTTCAAGGGAGAGAAAAAAACGGCAAACCTGTTTTTGAGTCCCATTTGGCTTATCCCACAACGCCTGGGACATTTTATGTTTTCAAAAAAACCGGCCATTATATCTCTAATATTTATTATGATACGACTTTAATTGAGCAGGGAGGGTTGATTAAGAAAGAGGGAAAGGAATGGGTTTATGAAAAACAGGAAGAAAAGTGGGCTCAAATTCCTTCAGTTTTAAGAAGTGATTTGTCTAAGCCCGAGGATAAACGTGAATATACATATTATGATCCTGTAAAAAATGGCAGCGGCGAAGTCATGAGTGTAAGGTGGGGCAGCCATCCTTTTGGCAAATATGCCATTCAAACTACAAAAGACAGAAAAAATGCTTTTCCTGAATTAATCCACTCTTCGGGAGATCTGATAATGGAAGAGAGGCAGCTGATAAATGATTTAATAAAGGTTTTATCCGCGCCTTTTGATGAATTGGATAAGTGCGCAAAATACAGCGCGGATTTTGATCTGTACAGGATTTGTTATGATTTTGTAAATGATCCATCGCGTGAAGATTTGATCCAGCCAAGGGAAAGGGGCAGTTATAGGCTTTACCATAATTTGTCGCTTACTGCAAAAGAGCTTTCTATTTTACCTCAGGATGTTGTAATTGCAAATAAGGTTTTGCGGGGCAAAGAAAAGCTTACCGATTCGGAAATAAATATTTTAGTAAGTTACGGGATTGCGAATAAAAGAGGGGGGCAGTTGAAACTTGATATGCCCAAAATTTTGGGATTACAGTTTGATACTTATCAGTATGTGGTAATGATTCAAAAGTATGCTCATCATTATAAAGTTTTAAAAGATAGGTGGGAAGAACTTACAGAGCTGCGTAGATCAATTTTAAAGGATTTTAATGCTTTTGTAATAAAAGATCCTCTTTTGTTTCATAATTTTTTAAGGGAACTAATGGTGCGAAGAACTGAACTCAAGAAACTCACGCAAAAAGAAGCGTTGGAGATTTTGAAGGGGTTGATTTAAGGTAATAATAAACCAGGATTTTTTTGCAATTTTCATCTTCAATGTCCGATAAAAAATAAATGTTAAAAATATCTGGAATTCCAAAAGCAGACCATCCTTTTTTTGTTAAAGAGGTATGTATAGGAAAAGGATCGGAGGCTTCTTTTATTAGAGGAGAGGCTCGATCTGATTCAGGGAGACTTGTTGTCGGATTGTCCCATCTTGCGAGTGTTAACTTTGCTGAACAATATTCTTCTTTAAAATTCTTTTTGATCGATCGTTTTTTATTTGCGGAAACACTTTATGTCAATCATCCTATGGAATTTTTTGAATGTTCAATTGGTTGTGAAGTTACAATTGGAGCTGGTAGCGAAATAAAAAAGTGTCAGATCGGAGAAAAAAGTAATATTGGGGAAAAATGTAAGCTAAAATCTTCGACAATTGGCAAAGGCGTAAAAATAGGCAATGGGGTGAATCTTTTTTGTGCTAGCATTGGAGATGCTTCAAGTGTCTCTGCTGGAGTTTGTTTGTGGGGGTCTGAAATTGGAAAGGGTGTTTATATAGAAGACGGATTTCATCTTGTTCTTAATGACAAGGGCATTGTTATAGAAGACGGTGTAAAGATTGGGAAAAATGTTAGGGTTTTAAGTCCTTATAAGGTAACAATAGGCTTATCAGCCGTTATAGAGGATAATGCTCTTGTTTTGAGAAATATTCCAGCAGGAGCGACTTTGCATGCAGTAGATTCTCCTAATCCGGAAGCTTTGTATCAAGGAAGCTACGAGTGTTTTTATGTTGATTCTTTTTCTCCAAATAAAGTTTTTTCTAAGCCGTTCCAGACCTTTTTAAAAGAATTAGGATATGCAAATAAAGGGGAGATGCCTGTTAATTGCAGTAAAGGAGCGGTTTCTATTATTGAAAATAATCTATTATTTGCACTTTTACCTTTTATATATTTGGATATTAAAGAACAACTTGTCAAAATTTCTATCGGAGAGCATTCGATAGTTATTTATCATCAAACGAGTGGATGGGGCGAGTATTTCTTTTATAGCCCAGATGAAATACCTGAAGCCTATATTAAGGAAGAAAGAAATGTTCAAGAGGAAGATATTTGTCGTCTTTCGAGGTTAAGAGAAGAGATAAGTCGAATAGCTTATAAAACAAAGAAAGGACGAGAAGATCAACATTTTGGGACCAACAAGTATGTTCAATCTAATGCTCTTAGACTGTTTTCTTTTATGCATCTTCTGTTTTCGAATCGGGAGATTGACCAGTGGAGATGTTTAGATATTGGCTCCGGAAAAGGCGTAGCTGTTGATATAATTGGTTTGTTTATGGAAAGTCATGGAATTGAGAAAAGAGAGGCTTTGCACAAAATAGCGGAAGCACATTTGGACAAAAGAAAAAACATTCGGTTATTTAACGGTGATTTTTTTGAACATGATATTTCCGGATATAATATTGTTCATTTGTATTTGGGATTTCCTTTTGAAGAAACTGAAATGGGAATATCGTTTAAATCTGAATTTGCGGAAAGGCTAAATCGAAAACTTCAAGAGCTGCCCTCTGGATCTCTTATTATCATGGGGCCAGTCGATTTTGATTCAGACTGGGGGTCAGGCGCCTGGACGCGCCAGGCGGCTGCAGAAATTTTTGAAGGGGAAGAATTAAAAAGAGTTGAGTTGAATTTGCCCAAGCTTTTTTGGGATTACGAAATATATCGCCGAAAATAGCTCATTGGAACCTTTTTTTCTTATTACTTGTCTAACTATACGAGAAAGGACTATAATGTCTCTTGTGGCTAAAAAAATTATTTTCACCTTGTTTGTCGTTTTAATTTTATCTGTCCAGAGCTTAGCCTTAACCTGGAGCGAAGCTCTCTTCGCCGCTGCTCAAAACAATAATCAGTTAAAAAGCATGGAAAAAGCTGTTGAAGCTTCTGAGTGGACATACAAAAAAACTTATACTGTATTTTTCCCTCAAATCTCTGCTTTTGCCAGAATGACTGCCTATGAGTTTATGACTACAGCGGAATCAAAAAGTTATTCTTATGGTTTAAATGTAACTCAATATATTATTCCAAGCGTAGGAGATATATATAACATTCAATCTTCTTATGCAAACCTTGAATATCAAAAAGCAAACCTTGCAATAACCAAGGCTTCTGTCTATTATGACCTGCGCAAAGCTTTTCTTGATGTTTTGTTTTTACAGGAAAAAGTTAAACTTCTTTCCGAGATACTTGCAAAACGTAAGGAAAACACAAAACTAATAGGGCTTAGATATGATAGCGGGAGGGAAGATAAAGGAAATTATTTGACGACGCAAGCAGATGAATCCTCTGCAGGCTATGACCTCTCTTCGGCTAAAAGAGGCTTAACTCTTGCACGGCTTAAACTTTCCCAGCTTATTTCTGATAATATTTCAAAAGTTGAAGAACCGGAATTTCTTTCCGAGCCGGCAATTGTTGATTTTGAAATTCTTCTCAAAGAAACTCCATCTTATTTTATTTTGGAAAAACAGCTGAAACTTGCAGAAGTATCTTATCAGGCGTCTATTTCCGGTTTTTTACCTTCGCTTTCACTAAATGCCAGTTATGGCAATAGTGGAGAAGATTGGCCGCCGACGAGTGATACTAGATCTTGGAGCCTTATTGTTTCTATTCCAATGTTTCCTGGTGGCAGTAATGTTGCTAACAGAATAATTGAAGGCAAAAATCTTGAAAAAGCCAAGGAAGATTTTGCCAATTCTGTTTATACTTTGCGCTATTCCCTTGAAGAAGTGTATTTGGGGTACAAAGATGCTTTTGAAGCTTTTAATGTCGCAAAAATTTCGCTTAATGCGGCAACAGAAAGAGAAAAAATAACCAAGACCAAGTATCTTAACGGATTGACGACTTATGACGAGTGGTATCGAGTTGAAAACTCTTATGTGCAGGCAGAAAAAAATATCTTATCAAGCAAAGAATCATTACTTTTGGCCGAAGCCTTGTGGTATAAAACATATGGAGGATGGAAAAAATGAAAATTCGAAGTGTTTTTTTGGGAATTTTACTTTTGGCTATTGGTTTTACGAGTTCTTCCTGTAATGGCAAACCAGAAGAACCTCTCAAAAAAATAAAAGTTCAAAAAGGGACAATTAAAGCGCAAATACAATCTACAGGCATTGTTGAGCCGCGAAACAGGCTTGAAATAAAACCGCCTCTTGCAGGCAGGATTGATAATATTCTGGTTGTGGAAGGACAAAATATAAGAAAAGGCCAGATTATTGCCTACATGAGCTCGTCGGATAGAGCCGCCCTCCTTGATGCTGCAAGAGCAAAAGGGGAAGAAGAAGTCAAACACTGGGAAGATGTCTATAAACCTACTCCGATCATCGCCCCGCTAAACGGTTTTGTCATTCAAAAGGCTATTGAGCCGGGGCAGACCGTGACTGCTGCCGACCCGATAATTGTAATGGCAGATCATCTTATTGTAAAAGCACAGGTGGATGAAACAGATTTGGCCAGTATCTCTTTGAACCAAAAAGTGAGTATTCTTTTAGATGCCTATTCGGATAAACAGGTATTTGGAAGAGTTGAGCATATCGCGTATGAATCTACTGTTATAAACAATGTGACTATTTATGATGTTAATGTTATCCCAAATAGTGTTCCCTCGTTTTTTAGGGCGGGGATGAGTGCGACTGTCAATTTTATCTTAGGAGAAAAAAAAGATATTTTGATGCTGCCTCTTAATGCCATTAAAAAAATCGGGGATAGGGTATATGTTTTTGTGGAATCTAATAACAAAGGAAAAACAAAATATGTACAAATACAAACAGGATTGGAAGATAATTTAAATATTGAAATTATAAGCGGATTATCGGCAACAGACGAAGTAGTCATTCCTACGGCAAAAATGCTTGAAAGTTTGCAGAGCAGATCCGGCCGTCGCGGCCCGATAAATCCTTTCGCGAAAAAGAAATGACATCATTAATTGAATTAAAAGATATTCATAAGACTT
>Ga0156553_153_pt1 | contig 12134 bp, 8 predicted proteins | sample RifOxyB2_FD_111948 | JGI IMG/M metagenome (GOLD analysis project Ga0156553, IMG submission 111948) | candidate division WOR-1 bacterium RIFOXYB2_FULL_37_13 | reverse complement strand
GGGCTTCGAGATTAATTGATAAGCGGGTTGCCAGGCGGGCTCCGCGTTCTACTAAATTTTCAGATGTTTTAGGAAGTATTTTTAAATGGATATATCCTTTGTAGTTATACCGAAACCTTACAATCTCTAAAACTTTTATCATCTCTTCCATGGTGAAATCGGTATTTCTCTTGATGCCGGAACTTAGGAATAATCCTTCGACATAATTTCTTTTATACAATTCCATAAACAGCTTTGCCAGCTCTTCTGCCTCAAAACTTGCCCGCTCAAAATCGTTTGTTACTCGGTTGACACAATATTTGCAATTATTTTGGCATGAATTAGTCATTAAAACTTTAAGAAGAGAAACACATCTGCCATCGGGTGTGTAGCTGTGACAAATTCCTGAAGAGGAGAGGTTGCCTATATAATCATTTCCTACAGGGCGAGGAGCTTTGGCGCACGAGGATGCACAAATGTCGTATTTAGCAGCGGCGCCTAATATTTCTATTTTCTTTTCGGTTTCCATAGTCTGTTTCTCTTAATATATAGAATACATGCGTATACTTAATTGTCAAGTGGTCTATCTCCATTTTGTCCTACAAAAATACCAGAATAAACACCCAAAATTTAACGCAATTTCAGGTCAAATTTTGCGATATATACGTATGAAATGAATCATGGGAATGGAGATAAAATGATAACAAGATTGGGAGATAAATTTTTTGTTAATAGAGCAACAAAATTAAGATTAATAACTTCCGAAAGTATGGGGCTAAGAGTCCCACAAACAACTTTACCGGAGTATTTAAACACACAAATATTATCGGCAATTAAACATCTTCTTTCTGGCGATCTTTCAACAAATGTTAATTATCAGAAGGTCACTGCGGCAACTATTGCCCATAGGGTTAACCCTTTTTTTGATTTTAGATCTTTTATTGAACCGGCAACAAGAAATAGCAATTTATATTTTGCTCTTTTTGCCATGGAAACTCTTCATCAACAATTAGGAATGACTATCTCAACATCTATAATAAAAAAGCTTAGACATCATAGAGATAAATCCATCTTAGAAATAGATTATTTATTAGCATGCGGAATGGTAGCTGAGGTTGAAATAATTTTCAATTCAACAACAGATCATGTAGAAAAAACAGAGATTGCCCTGCTTCTGGTTGAACACAGATATCAAGGGACTCACCATGAAAAAGTTCTACATCTTATAAAGTCAATGGAGCGCGAACTTGTTTCAAAATTTCATGCCCATTTATCTTATAAAAGATTACAAGCTCTATATGACGAAGGAATAGAGACCCCTTTATTTTATTGGCTTAAATCTGCCAAAAAAGGGACAGAAATGCTTGCTCGATTTCTCATTCAAAAAGGTAGAAGGAATGATTTAGAAAAAATACTTAATATGGAGGTTGAAACACCTAAAGCGCTCATAGTTAAGGATATTGTTGAAGTTAAAGGAATGTCGGATGAATTAGCAAGAAAAGAGGTAGATGAAAATTTTACTAGATTAAAATTAGGTATTTTGATTGAACTAGGCAGACACGAAGAAGCATCTATACTTGTAGAAGAATTTTCAGGAGATGCTAAATTCAAAATAGATCTTAAAGTTTTACTGACGGAAAGAACGGGAAATCCAGCGTTTTTACCTCTGATAATATCAAAGGTTGATGACAGACTATATGAATTAGAAGATTGGATAGATAGTTATGAATATTGGCATTCGCCTGAAGGTCTTCAAATTTTAAGAGAAATCAACCCTCAAACAGTTACCAATTTAGGAGTCTCACCAGATCAAATAACACGCCAAGCGTCAACAATCAGAGCTGTTTGTAAAGATCGAACCATAAAAATTGGAGAGGGAATAGGTTTTGCTAATAGAGGAAGGCATCCTGGGAAAAGAGAAGTAGCATCTCCGTCCGGAGATTTTACAGGGATCGAGACCTTACCACGAATGGATGCGGCATTGAAAGGATATAGAATAGATTATAGAGCAACTGGTCGATTAGATGGAACAAATGTAGCTGTAAGAACATTTCAAAATCTAGAAGCAAGAAAAGTAATGATAGTAATGGATCCCGGTCTTTTTGATGAATCAATCCCTATTACAAATTTAAGTGCGTTAGCCGGTGTTATCGCGCAAAGAGCCCTTCAGGAAAGGGATATGGTTGGGCTTGTGATTGGATTCGAAGAAATGTTTATTTCCCCAAAAGCTACAGAAAAACAATTACTAATAATTTTACAAGAAGTTGTTAAGTATTACTTTTTTGAGCACATAGGCACATCAGAAGACGCTACAATACCCGACATCCTTGGACAAAAATATTTACGAAAGCATCTTCCTCATGGGTCAAGAATAGTTTTGATCTCAGATTTCAAAAAAGAAACTGCTGAAGAATTAAAAGGAATTGGAGTGGCATTACAAAATAAAGGGGTGACATTCGAACCCATTGCAGTGTCGGCAAAAAATGATTTTGGTCCGCCAACTTCGGTACAAATTGGAAGATTCAGCTCAAGACTGCATCCTGCCATATTTCAAGAATTGAGAATTGCAAGAGGAGAAATCAACAGTATAAAAGAGCTTGAAGCCTTTGTTGTAGCGTATGGCGCTGTTGTGTCGCTTACAGATTTAGGAGATCAAAGAGAAGAGGCCCAAGATATTTTAGAGCAATTGACTAAAAAGTGCAGGCGATTAGAGCCCACCGCTCAAGAAAAAATACATAAAATAAAAGGTCAAGCGCCTCAAAACATAAAAAAGATGCTGTCTAAGGCTTTAAGAATTCAAGATAGAGAGGCACGACTTGAAAAATTAAAAGTTATAGTTGTACTCGCTAAACTTTTGGGATGGGAAGAAGTTTTTGTGTTTTTAGAAGAGCAAATAGCAAAAGCCGCAAATTTACCGGTTGGGAATAAACCTGGAATGTTGACTATTGCTGAAAGAGAAGCTTTAAATAAAGCTCAAGATGAATTGGAAGGCGAAAAAAGAGAACCAATGCCCTTTAACCATGAAGAAGCCTTGCCCTACCTAAAAAAAATATCTGAAGAATCTTGGAAAATCTGGAGCAAATTTACAGGTAAGCAAATAAGCATGATAGAAAAGGTACTTATGGGGTCATACACCGCGGAAGAAGCAATAGCCTATTTCATTTTTTTGATAGTCGATCACTTGGATTACAGTGGTGAACATCAAATAGTATCAGCAGGTATGCCTGCTTTTAATATTTATACATTGATTGATGTTTTAATAGGTTTATTAGAAAATTTAGATATTCCACGGATTGACGCGGAAAATTATCTGCCAGATTATCTTAAATTATCTCTTTGCTTTACGAGTCTTGCAGTTGGTCTATCAAATTCTACTTTAGAGAAAATTGCACCTATATTAGCAAAAGTTCAAAAAAGTGAAGAGAGAACAAAACAATTATTATCATTAAGAAAATCTGGTCAATTTATTAGGGCACGAATATTGTCACCATGGGGACTTTTAGTAGCTATATTTTTGGGATTCGCAAAATTTTTTATAAGTCCATCTCAGGCACTTGTGGAAGGAAATACTAATTCCATTTCTTCAGGTGCAAATGACAGCAAATCTTTTGAATCAGGCAAACTGCTTTTAACATTTGATAAGCAACCTTCAGGAAGAACTGCTTATCTGCGAACAGGTGTTGGCTCAAAAGTTGATCCTTCGAAATGCGGGCTTTCAGAAATTCCTGAGATAAGAGAAGAAACATTATCGGAACAGGGGAATTCAAAAATAAAAGCAGAAATTGCTTATGGTGTTATGGTTTTTGATAGCCCATCAATTGTGGGAGGAAGTATTGTCTCTGTGGATGGCAATACTATTACATATAATACATCTCAAAATCCTATCCTAGAAATTTCAAAAATGAAATTATCCGAATTCAGGGAAGAAGCTCCAAAATTATACGGCGAGAATTTGTATAAAACTTTAACAGAACCTCCTGTTGCCTTATCCGAAATTAAAAGAATAGACCCTGAAGTGGCAGGTGACTGGGAAGCTTTAGTGGATAGCGTTCAAACTTTATCAGTTATGGAAGCGGCAGAAAGAATAAGAGCGCATATAGTTTACAAATCAAGATTTCACTATCATTTCTATGAAACATCGCAAGAAAGATTTATATTGCGTTATATTCAAACATTATCAGCTGTCAGTCTATGCGGTGGAAATAGTTATATAAATATGATCTTTGCCAATGGTGGGGGCGTTTGTACTGAGATGTCAATGTTGGGATTAGAAATTGAAAGAATAGCAGGAATTCCCACCGTTTTAACACAAGGATATGTCGTACAAAATGGCAAAGTAACAACATCAAATGCACATCAATATGTTGAAGTTGTTTTCCCAAATAATGGAAATGGATATATTGGAAATCCATTGGAATTTTCGGAAACGGCTCTGCAATTAATGCCATCACCAAAAGAAGAAAAACAATCTATGCTTTTGTCAGGCAGAGCAAAGGCAAATATTTTTTATGCATTTAAAGGAACTATGTTGCTTTTAGCATTTTCATTAGCAGTTCCCTATCTTTATAAGACTCTAAAAATAGTAACTAAAAAAGTCTTGAAAAAAACAGCTTTTTCTTCTGAATCACCAAAGCCAAAGAAAAACATACACATGGAAATAAATAAAAGACCTGAGCAACCTTCTTATAAAGAAGCTTTTCAAGCAGTAGAATTTTTAGACACACCCTCTTTTTCTGATAGACCAATAATGCAACAAATTGAAAACTCTTGGCAAGCTTATCCCTCAAGTCGAAAAGAAATGGTTTATTGGCTTTCTCAATTAATGAATATAACAGAATTAAGAAATACCAGTTTAGGAAAAAGCTTTGTTTCAGCTTTAATTTTAAAGGACGCAGAAAACGGAATATATGATGAACCAGCAAAACAGCACAATACAACAGCTACTACATTAGAAAATCAAATTCCCCCATATGTCGATCAGCTCAAAACCCTTTATGAAAAAGCAACACCCGAAGATAGAGAAGGAATTGTATCTTTAACTTTAAGATGGCTTAAAATCTGGGAGAAAATTATTAAATAATAATTTAGATGTGAGGAGAGGTTGCCTATATAATCAGAACCTCCTAAACAGACCTTTTACCACTCCCTGCACCGCAACATCCCTCACATATATTGGTTTCATTGTTGAGTTTGCCGGTTCAAGTCTTATGCGATCTTTTTCTCTGTACATTCTTTTGAGAGTTGCTGATTCTTTGCTGATTAATGCGACAACGACTTCGCCGTTGTTTGCTGTGTTGGCTTTTTCTATAACAACAAAATCTCCATCAAGAATATGGTCTTCTATCATGCTATTGCCTCTAACTTGAAGAACATAGCACGGTTTACGGCCGACAAGGGTTCTTGGCACATCAATTTCTTCTCTTTGTTCAACAACTTCGATAGGGGCGCCTGCAGCAATGAATCCAAGAAAGGGTAGGGTTACCGATTCTGAAAGGGATTGGACAAGTTTAATCCCACGCGCAAACTTTTCACGGACAATTGCTCCTTCAGTCTCCAGAGCTTCCAGATATTTTTGCGCAGAGCGGGGTGATGCAAAGTGAAATGCTTTTGCTATTTCCCTTATAGATGGCGGAAAACCTTTGCTTGATATGTAATCCTTAACAAACTGAAGAATCTTTGCTTTTGTATCGCTTGACATTTTTTTCCTCCTTGAAATTTGATTGACTTTTATAGTATACGCGCGTATACTGATTGTGTCAAGGGATATTTTAGGAGGGAATATATGTCTAAAAATAAAAAAGTTTTTGTTCAAGGTAGCCAAATCGGAGTATTGTTACAAGCTGGAGATAATGATTTTATTTCTTTGACCGATATGGCAAAAAAATTTGGTGACGATGTTTTGATTTATCAATGGATGCGCAATCGGAATACGGTTGAATTTCTTGGAATTTGGGAGCGGATTCATAATGTTGAGTTTAAAGGTATCGAATTCGAGACCTTTAAAAAGCAAGCAGGTATGAATAGTTTTTCTCTTACTCCTAAAAAATGGATTGATGCTACAAATGCTACAGGGCTTATTTCAAAATCTGGCAGATATGGGGGTGGTACTTATGCTCATAAAGATATTGCTTTTGAATTTGGCTCATGGCTTAGTGCCGAGTTCAAACTTTATCTTATTAAGGAATTTCAAAGGCTTAAAGTTGAAGAAAATAAAAAATTGTCTATTGGATGGGACATGAAACGAACATTGGCAAAAATAAATTATAAAATTCATACAGATGCCATAAAAGAATATATTATTCCGCCTCAAATTTCAAAAAAAGCAATAAATATGATTTATGCCAACGAAGCTGATGTTTTAAATATGGCATTGTTTGGTATGATTGCTAAAGAGTGGCGCGATAAAAATAAAGGAAGAGAAGGAAATCTTAGAGATTATGCTACTGTCACACAATTAGTGGTACTTTGCTGAATAATTCGTCAATTAAAAAATTAGGATAATAAAAAAAAAGTAAATATGGAGGCTTTTAATTATGAACAAAGATAAAAAATGTCCTTTGTGTAGAGGAAAAGCTAATGATGATTTGCCACAAAATTATTCTTGTCTTATTTGTGGGAATTTTATTATGGACAGTAAAGTGTCATGTCAAATTCAAAATGATGAAAGATATGAAAAGAAAATTGATTAAAAGGAAAACCTATATTCAAGCATTGCGACCAGCTATTGAAAGTGCTGTTATTTCTGAAATCCGTACGCTTATTGAATCTGCTCGTGGGAGGGTTGCCTCGTTTATTAATTCAGAGCTTACCCTGTTGTATTGGAAGGTGGGGGAACGTATTAGTAGGGAAATTCTTAGAGAAAAACGGGCAGAGTATGGGAAAGAGATTGTCGTATCACTGTCACGACAATTAGTTGAAGATTACGGGAATGGTTTTTCTGTGCCCAATCTGTCTAGGATGGTTCGTTTAGCGGAATATTTCCCGAAAGAAAAAATTCTTTCGACACTGTCGAAAGAATTAAGCTGGAGCCATTTTGTTGAGATATTACAAGTGCGCGATCCTCTTGCTCGTGATTTTTATACGGAAATGTGTCGCCTGGAGCGTTGGAGTGTACGGACGCTTCGTAAAAAGATAGATGGGATGCTTTTTGAGCGTACAGCACTTTCAAAGAAGCCAGAGATACTTATTCGTACAGAACTTGATAAATTGCTTAAAGAAGATAAGCTTTCTCCTGATATTGTTTTCCGCGATCCGTATTTTCTTGATTTTCTCGGACTAAAAGACTCTTATCAAGAAAAAGACCTTGAGTCGGCTATTTTGAGAGATATGGAATCATTTATAATGGAACTTGGAGTGGGGTTTACTTTTGTCGAACGTCAAAAACGCATGATTATTGATGGAAAGGATTTTTATCTTGATCTTTTATTTTATCATCGTGATTTGAAGCGTCTTATTGCCATTGAATTGAAATTAGGAGAATTTAAACCTGCACATAAAGGTCAGATGGAGTTGTATTTGCGTTGGTTGGATAAATATGAGCGTAAAACAAATGAAGCACACCCAATCGGGCTGATTCTGTGCGCTGGTAAATCCGAAGAACAAATTGAGCTTTTAGAATTAAGTAAGAGTGGCATACGAGTAGCACAATATATGACGAAATTATTACCTAAAAAAATATTAGAAAAAAAATTACACGAATCAATACAAAGAGCAAGATTGCTTGTTGAAAATAAAGAGAAAAGTACGATGCCTGAAGACTTACCTACACCAAACAAAAGTATTAGTGCTGTTGAACGCTCTCAACTAAAAAAGCTTAAAAAGTCACCCAAGAAATTGATGTTGGACGAATGATTGGATTTATGAATGAAAAGGGAATTTTATAAGATGCTGGCAAAGTTTGTTATAGAAAGAAAATTAATAAATAGAATTGAAGCACGATTTTTTTAAGGAGAAATACAAATGAAACCAGATGCAAAGATCGCAATCTTTAAAGGACGAAAAATTAGAAAAGTTTTATATCAGAACGAATGGTGGTTTTCGGTGATTGATGTTGTGGATGTTTTGACAGATAGTGCAAATTCCAGAGATTATTGGTATAAAATGAAAGTTCGAGTTAAAAATGAAGATGGAGTTGAGTTGTCGACATTTTGTCGACAACTGAAACTTGAGTCTTCGGATGGCAAGAAATATTCAACCGATTGCGCAAATACAGAAGGAATATTCAGACTTATTCAGTCAATCCCATCGCCAAAAGCAGAACCATTTAAACTTTGGCTTGCTAAAGTTGGTTATGAGCGTATACAGGAGATTGAAGATCCTGAATTATCAACGAAGCGTACAAGGGCTCTTTACAAGGCTAAAGGCTATTCTGATTCATGGATAGAAAAGAGAATGCGTGGAATTGCTATTCGTGAGGAATTGACAGATGAATGGCAAAATCGTGGTGCAAGAGAAGAAAGAGATTATGAAATATTGACCTCGGAAATTTCCAAAGCCACTTTTGGAGTAACTCCAAGTGAATACAAAAAACTAAAAGGACTGGAGCGAGAAAATCTGCGGGATCATATGGATGATTTTGAGCTGATTTTTACGATGCTTGGAGAGCGCTCAACCACGGAAATCCATCGCAATGAAGATTCAAGTGGGGTGGATAAACTAAAATCGGATGCTAAAGCGGGAGGAGTCATTGCCGGTGATGCGAGAAAGGCGTTGGAGAAGAGACTTGGTCGATCTGTCGTAACAAAGAAAAACTTTCTGAAAAATTCCGAGGATAAAAAGAGGCTGAAATAATCTGTTTATCCGGTTTCCGTATTTACGGGACACTGTCTCGGAAATCTGCGGATTGGATAACACCCGCAGTAATATAATAGGAGGAATTTTATGAGCAATTTGAAAGCGAAAGAATATAAATCGTTTGAAGCAATAAAGCATCTTTCAGAGGATGGTAATGAGTTTTGGTATGCGCGTGAGTTTGCAATTGTGCTTGAATATGTCCAATGGCGAAATTTTGCTAAAGTTTTAGATAGGGCAAAGATTGCTTGTAAGAATAGCGGTTATGCTATTGTTGACCATTTTGCTGAGGTCAGCAAAATCGTAGAAGCTGGTGCAACTTCGAAGCCTGTTATTGATTTTAAATTAACTCGTTATGCTTGTTATTTGATTGTTCAAAATGGGGATCCACGGAAAGAGGTTATTGCTTTGGGGCAGACTTATTTTGCTATTCAAACCAGGCGCCAGGAAGTAGCTGATTACTTTAATCAGCTAGATGAAGAGAACAAGCGTTTGGTAATAAGGGGCGATATTAAGCAATGGAATCAAATGCTTGCCGAAGCCGCTCACAATGCTGGCGTTATGAGCAATGAAGATTATGCCACTTTTCAGAATTCAGGTTATATGGGCCTTTATGGCGGAATGAAAGTTGAGGATATTCATAAAAAGAAAAGGCTTAAGGAAAAAGATAAGATTCTTGATTTTATGAGTAGCACAGAATTGATTGCGAATTTATTTAGAATATCTCAAACCGAAGAAAAACTAAAGAAAGATAAAACAGCAACTGCTGATGCCGCAAATGAAATACACTTTATTGTTGGAAGAGAAGTGCGTGGAACGATTAAACGAGTAGGCGGAACGATGCCTGAAGACTTACCTACACCAAATAAAAGCATAAGCGATGTTGAACGCTCTCAACTAAAAAAGCTTAAAAAGTCACCCAAAAAGTTGATGTTGGACGAATGATTGGATTTAATGAATGAAAATGGTGGTTTTCTGTTGTTGATGTAAGCGGAACACTTACTGAAAGTGATGATGCAGGTTTATACTGGAGAAAACTCAAGCAAAGACTTAAAGCGGGAGGAGTCATTGCCGGTGATGCGAGAAAGGCGTTGGAGAAGAGGCTTGGTCGATCTGTCGTAACAAAGAAAAACTATCTGAAAAATTTCGAAGATAAAAAGAGACTGAAATAATTTGTTTAGCTGTTTTCGTGATTTACGAGACACTGTCTCGGAAATCTGCGGCTTGGATACCATGTTGGGGCGTATTGCTATAGGAACTGCGGTTATAATTGGGATTTATTCGACCCTTCATAAGTAGTATAATAAACGAGTGTCTATCACTGATTATCACGCAAAATATTTTGCTTACGAATTAACAAAACGATGTGCTTCTGATAGCTTGGAAAAATTATCTTCAACGCTTTCAAATGCACAGGTTGATTTGAATCCTCACCAAATAGAAGCTGCTCTTTTTGCTTTTAAGTCGCCTTTATCAAAGGGAGCAATTTTAGCCGACGAAGTTGGTCTTGGAAAAACAATAGAAGCTGGCTTAGTTCTATCTCAGAAATGGGCGGAGCGAAAACGAAAGATTCTATTGATAGTGCCATCGAGTCTTAGAAAACAATGGAATTCCGAACTGCAAGAAAAATTTTTCTTGCCTTCAATTATTCTGGAAGCAAAATCATTTAATCAAAGTATAAAAGATGGCAATCTTAATCCATTTAATCAAGAGAATGCTATTGTTATTTGTTCTTATCATTTTGCAAAAGCCAAATCTTCTTATATAAAGCAAATCCCTTTTGAGCTAGTGGTTATAGATGAAGCGCATAGATTGCGTAATGTTTATAAAACAAGCAATAAAATTGCACGGGAAATAAAAGATGCAATCCAGGAATATCCAAAATTACTGCTTACAGCGACACCTCTTCAAAACTCCTTACTCGAATTATATGGACTTACTAGCATTATTGATGATCATATTTTTGGTGATCTCAATAGTTTTAAGGCGAATTATGCCAAGGTATCTCGTGAACAGAATATTTATGATAGTGAGCTTGGGTTAGTAGAACCGCGACAAGAAATGTTTTCTGATTTGCGAAATCGCTTAAAGCCGATCTGTATTCGCACCCTTCGGAGACAAGTATTGGAATATATTAATTTTCGTGACCGTAAACCGATAACTCAGGACTATGTTCCAACCGAACAAGAAATTGAGTTGTATGATGGCATGTCGGAATATCTGCAACAACCAAAACTATATGCTTTACCTTTCAGTCAGCGCCAGCTTATGACACTTATTTTGCGTAAACTCCTTGCCTCATCATCTTTTGCAATTGCTAGCACCTTAAACGGACTCGTCTATAAACTTGAAAAATTAGAAGAAGAAATTAGAAAAAAGTCTGTAGCCATCAACGAAGAGCTTCCCTTGGGACTTGAAGAAAACTATGAAGGACTTACGGATACAGTAGACGAGTGGATTGATGACAAGGAAGAAGACGATGATGAAAAAGGAAAACAAAAGAAAAAATATACACTAGAAGATATTCCAAGTATTCAAGCCGAAAAAAAAGACTTGGAGAAATTCAGAGATATTGCTAAGGCGATTTTTAAAAACTCCAAAGGAGAATCCCTACTCATCGCTTTGGAAGAAGGGTTTAAAATGACTGCAACACTTGGTGCGCACAAAAAAGCGGTTCTTTTTACTGAATCAAGAATCACTCAGGATTATCTCTGGAAATTGCTTTCAGAGAGTGGCTACAAAGACAAAATCCTTTTATTCAATGGCTCAAATAACGATCAAAAGTCTAAGGATATTTATGTCGATTGGCTCAAAAAGAACAAAGATAGCGATAAGATATCTGGCTCTAAAACGGCAGATTTGCGTGCGGCTCTTGTTGATTATTTTAAATCGGACGCGGAAATTATGATTGCTACCGAGGCTGCCGCCGAGGGTATTAATCTTCAATTCTGTTCACTGGTTATAAATTATGATCTTCCTTGGAATCCGCAAAGGATTGAGCAGCGAATTGGTCGCTGTCATCGTTATGGCCAAAAGCATGATGTTGTCGTTGTTAATTTTGTTAATCGTAAAAATGCTGCTGATCGGCGAGTGTATGAACTTCTTGATCAGAAATTTCAACTCTTTAAGGGCGTTTTTGGGGCAAGCGATGAGGTGCTTGGAAGCATTGAGTCGGGGGTTGATTTTGAAAAAAGAATTGCGGCTATTTATCAGTCTTGCCGTACTGAAGATGAGATAAACACCGCCTTTGATGCTCTGCAGGCAGAAATGGACGAATCTATCCAGAAGAATTGAAACCGTATTTTTTATTGATATATCAATAAAAAGAGGCTGGTATTAGTTTTTGGATTTTTGTTTTGGATCGG
>Ga0156553_151_pt1 | contig 14260 bp, 15 predicted proteins | sample RifOxyB2_FD_111948 | JGI IMG/M metagenome (GOLD analysis project Ga0156553, IMG submission 111948) | candidate division WOR-1 bacterium RIFOXYB2_FULL_37_13 | reverse complement strand
GATTGATTAAATTATTCCAAATTTGGACGCATTTTTCTTTTGGGGCAAAAAGCTCAAACCCGTCTTCGCCAGTATATCCTGTTCTTGAAACAAGCAAACCATCCATTTTTTGGCAAGTGTTTTTTTTGTTTGTAAAGTTTTTCACAAGTTCATGGCTTTTTGGCCCTTGCAGGGAGAGTATATGCAAATCTTTTTGATGATGGATGGAAACTTTAAGGCTTTTGGCCGTCGATTCAAAATGTTTCAAAACTTTTTCCGTATTTGAGGCATTTGCGACAATGCGGAATTTATTTTTTAACCGATAAACTAAAATGTCATCTATTGCCCCGCCCTGTTCATTGCATAAAATAGAATATTGTATCTCGTTCTCGCCAAGCTTTGCGGCATTATTTGTCCCGATTTTAAGCAAAAAGATTAAAGAGTCAGATCCCCAGATGTCAATTACCCCCATGTGTCCCGCATCAAAAATTCCAACAGAAGATCTAACCGCGTTATGCTCATCAATAATGCTTTTATAAAGAACCGGCATTTCCCATCCGGCAAAAGGGACAATTTTTGCAGTAAGCTTTACATGTTCTTCATATAAAGGGGTTTGATTAAGCGGCATAAAAACTATTTTACCATAAAAGAAACTGAAAAGAGTTGAAATTTTTTAAGGTTTTAATAGATACTTTTTAAGAATAAACAATTATTACGTAGGAGCAGTAAAAATGAGATTGTCAGAAAAAAGATTATTTACAATCCCACATCAAAGAGTGTTTTTTCACAAAGTCAGGGATTGGGACGGCCAAAAAGAAAGCTTAGGAGGCGATGAGCGTAAAGCAAGAGGAAGACACTGGCCTGAGATCAGGAGAGAATTAGACAAAAGAGGGAGGGCTTCTCTGCAAAATAGATTAAAGGATATGGATAGGCGGGCGGATAGATTTTATTTGGACAAAAACTATAAAAGAGCGGCAATCCTTTATCAGGAAATTCTTGATTCATCCGAAAAGGATTTGGCATATAGATTTTTTCACCTTGTCTTTTGGCTCAATTTTGGAAATGCTTTGTTTTTTATAGATAAGCTGCCAGAGGCAATAGAGATTTATAAAAAAGGATTAGAATGTTATCCTGATAATGAGGCTCTTTTGACTAGCGTGAGCCATACCTTTGCCGCTATAGGGAATGAAGCAGAGGCCGAAAAATACCTTGGGAAGGTAAATCCTTGCCACATTGAAACATTGCAAAGAAGAATAAAAATATACTTTCTTTTGGCAAACAATAAAAATATTCCACCTGACTTTTTAAAGATTAAAGAAATAGTGTTAGAAGCTTTAAGAAAAAAAGGATATTCAGCGGCCGCATTAGAAAAATTGGTCGAGCAATTTTTGCGCTTATACAGATACCTTGATTTATCAAGGCTTAGCATGGAAATATCTATAGGCTCCATGGGAGATATCCCAGGGTATAGAAAAAGGATAGACAGCGCTGTCGAGGATATCCTGAGGGCCTTTTTTAAGGAGCATGCAATTTCTCCTTTTTCTTCGCTTTTTCCTAATATTTCAGAGTGAAAAAATCAGCATGATTTTTCTATTGGGCAGAAATTTTTAATTGAAAAGGAGGACAATATAAAAAGGAGGAGCTTCCATTTTTTTTGCTGCTTCTATTATTTGTGCCTTATTGCTTTCCATTTGTGTTCTTACTGGTGAAAAAAGCAGGTTAGCGGAGGAAATCTTTATTGTCGGCATTGGATCTTTTTTTATGAAGCTGCAGAAAACAAAAGAACCAATTAATCCGTGTTGAACACCATCTTTTGTATTTATGCCAACAACGTCTCTTAAGTAATCTTGTATTTCATGGTAGAAATTAGAGGCCTCTCTATTTGGGACAACATAAACAAACTGTAAAAGATGATGATTTTTTTCTTCTGCTTGAAAGCATAAAGATTGAATCCCTAATATTGTACCGCCTAAAAAATCAGAAAAGAGTTTAGATTGATGCTCTTCTTGGTTTGGGCTTTCATCAAAAGTGAAAGAGTCAGTCTCCATCGCCAGACCTAGCTCGGGAGGTTCTTCTATCGCTTCCAGCCCAAGTAAAACGCGGTCTATTATTACTCCTGTTTTTGGTGGTATTTGGCGGTGCAAGACCTCTAAAGTTTTAGGCAAGTTTTTTTTTGCGTCTGTCCAGTAAAAACCTTTTAAAACAAATTTCCATGCGCAGTGAGTGTTTTGAATTGCTATATTCTTCATCGAATTATCATCTTTAAAATTAAATAAAAATTTCATGGAATTTTTAAAATAATTGGCAGATAAGCCGTGGACTTACGGCTTTGCTCTGAATTGTTGCGCCATAAAAATGTGAATGTGACATATCTAAAAGAATCCCTGAAGGCTGCGCTGAAAAAAGCTTTCTCTTCTATCCTTGCCTGTTTGTGTAAATTTATTTTACTATAAGAGCGTGAAATTTTATATAAAAATATAAGATAATCTTATAATATGAGAGCATCCATTACAGGAGTACATTTTTCTACTGGTGTTGTTCCTGGGAAAGAATTGTTGCAACAAAAAATCTATGAATTAAATGGGCGAGGGGTTTCGCTGTTAAAAGCAAAACATTATGAGGCTGCAATTGTTTCTTTTGAAGCCGTTTTAAGATTGGAGCAACAAAACACTTTTGCGTTAAATGGATTGGGACGAAGTTGTTTTGAGCTTAATCAGCCGCAGCGTGCTGCTTCTTATTTTGAACAGACTTTAGCACTGAATCCAATAGATGTTTTTGCGCTTACAAAACTTGGGCTTGTAAAAAATCTATTGCATGAATTTAGCGAAGCAGAAAAACTTTGTCGACAAGCACTTGAAATTAAACCAAATAATTTTGACGCGCTTCATGGTTTGGGGACGGCGTTGGCACATCAAAACAGAAATTCAGAAGCAGAGGAGTGTTTGCGAGAAGCTTTGCCCTTTTATCCAGAGCATAAATTTGTTTTGAGGGAATTAGGATTGGCTCTTTTCTTCCAAAATAAATATGAGGGAGCCGTAGAATTCTTTAATAGAGCTTTAGTTGTTTGGCCTGAAGATTTAGTTTCATTAAAATATATTACACTGGCATTTATTAAGCTTAACCGTGCCAATGAAGCTTTTCCCTTTCTTTCCAAGGCAGAAACGCGTATGCCTGGCAATGCAGAAATCTCTTCTTTTTTGGGACTGGCTGCGGAGGCGCAAGAAGAATATGCTTTGGCGGAAGAAGCTGCAAAGGCAGCGATGAAGGAAGCTCCTGAACAGACAAGAAGCTTAAGGACGGTGTTGGCGGCGTTATATAAGCAAACGAAATTTGATGAAATTGTTAAAATTTGTACCGAAAGAAAGGATCAAGAGACTTTTATTTTATATTATCTAGCAATTTCTGCGGCGCAAAGAAGAGCTCTTTCTTGCGCAATGAATTTTTGTCATCAAGCTGTAGAGAAAGGCCTTGAAGCAAAGGCAGACATTAAAGTGGCGATTCAATGCATTGATACTCTTTTCCCAAGAGGGAAAATGCCCCCGCTCGCAAAAACAATTCTTTTACAGACGCAACAAATGGATCCCGAGAATATTTTTGTCATGAGACTTTTGGCAACCGTTGCCTTGGAAGACGGACAGTATGATGAAATAGAAAAGCTTTTGACTGATATCGCGCAGAAAAGCGAAGCTGTACATACTGAAAGTGTTACTGTTTTTATCGCTTACGTTAGAGCAAGAATTTTGTTTCAAAAAGGAAGCTCAACAGAAGCCTGTAGACATTTAATTTTAGAAAGTCTTTCGGAGAATAATAATTCTATTTCTTCCATTCAAGCCCTGATAAAAAATTTGCACAGGATGTTGAGGTATTACAACGTTCGCCTTAAAGGGCTTAGCAATGCATGGAACTTTATTTCTCTAGAGAGAGACGAGTCTGTACTGCTTATGCAGGTAGGAACCTTAATAGATCAATGTTTTACTCTTTGCAAGGGGGCGCAAACACGCCTTGAAGGAGCAACCTCTGTTGAGCAAGGACGAATCAGAACTCTTCAAGCTGCCACGCCTACCCCTCTTGAGTTGGCAGGTGTGAATATAAGAAGCCAATGGGTGAGAGCAAGCATGAACAATGTTGTCCCTGCGACAGAAACTGTTTTTTATAAAAAACCGCCGGCGCGAAAATCTGAAAATCTTCGACCAGCGATTACTGAAGAAAAAAAACCTGAAAAGCCTAAACCAGCAATTACTGACGCAAGAAGCCCTGAAATTTTTAATATAATGGGGGGGCTTTCAGGCGTTTTAGGCTCGGTACTTCCAAACAGAGGAAAAGCTTCTGCTCAGACAAAAGCCAAAAAATCTTCAAGAAAACCCCTTAGTCCAGCTCTTGCAAAATTGGATAATGTAACTTCAGAGGAACTAAAGCTTGCGATCAAGCCTGATTTTCTCAGAGAAAGATTCAGCCAATTAGCTCAAGCAGAAAACATTTCAGGGTTGAGCGAAGAGACTTGGGGAAAGATCCTGGCGTTAAAAGCAAAAATACAAGAAGCCCTAAGTTAAAATTAGGCAAAAAAATTATCCCAAAACTTTTCTCATGGCAGAAATCAATTTTTTGTTTTGTTCCGCATTTCCTATAGAAACCCTTATTGCTTCCGAAAAGCCAAAAGAGGTTAACGGCCGGATGATAATTTTTTGTCCGATCAGTTTTAAAAATAACGCATCGGCATTCTGCTTTACATCTACAAAAATAAAATTAGATTCAGTTTTTTTATAGCTTAGCCCAAGCTTATCCAGGCTTTCGTATAAAAACTTTTTTCCGGCAACATTGTTTTGATAGGTCTTTTCCAAAAACAATAAATCATCTAATGCCGCAGCAGCTCCGGCCTGCGCAAGCCTGCTGACATTAAACGGCATTTTAACTTTCATCATGGGAGCAATTAGCTCTTCTGACGCAATTCCATAGCCAACGCGCAACCCTGCCAATCCGTAAAATTTTGAGAATGTCCGCAAAATAATTAAATTTTTCTTCCCATCCCTTACATGCTTAATTGTATCCGGATAATCCTGTGATTCAACAAATTCCGCGTACGCTTCGTCTATTACAACCAAAGTTTTTTTTGGAACCATTTTTAAAAAATCATCAAATTCGTTTTGAGTAAAAATTGTTCCTGTCGGATTGTTGGGATTGGCAATAAAAATGATTTTTGTTTTATCGGTTATCGCGGAAGCTATATTTTTAAGACTGATTTCGTTTTCTTTTAGTGCTGATGCAGCAATTTTCCCTTCAAAAATTTTGGCTACAAGATTATAAACGCTGAAAGTCTTTTCGGGGAATATAACTTCTTCTTGCGGGCACAAAAATGTTGCCGCTATAATTTGCATAATATCGTCGGAACCGTTTCCGGCAATTATTTGGTTTTGATTAACATCAAATTTTTTTGCGAGAGCCTGGCGCAGCCTGGTTGCTTTTTGGTTGGGATATATTTGCAGATTGTTTGCTTCTTCTTCAATCGCCTTCAAGGCTTTTGGCGACGGTCCAAAAGGATTTTCATTTGATGCCAGCTTTATGACGTCTTTTGTTTCGGGATTTTTTCCCGGCTTGTATTCCTCGATCTCTTTTATAACTTTGCGTAAAATATTATCACTCATAGAAAAATTATAGCATATAAATTAAAGATCGAGCTCTTTTAGAACGGATTGATCCAGTTTATGCCGAATAAGACCTGCCTGGAATCTTTTGCCCGCAGGGAAGATGGGCTTTCATCGGATAAAATATTAATAGCACGCCCTTCAATTACAAATGTCGGTAAAATTCTAAATCTTACGCCGCCGTTTACCTGAAAAACGCTTTCACCCAAGAAAAGATCTGATAAAATTGAAATTGAACCAATTGGAAAATCTATACCTGCCATTCCCATTGGCCTGAATTTACTGCTGACAAAATCTGCCATAAAGCCAAAAGAGAGGAACGGACCCTGTTTCAGCGGTTTTGTTGCTACCATATATAAGGCTGTTTGTGTTTTACTTGCTAAGTTTTCAATTCCGATTGCCAGAAGAAGCGGATCTGTTCCGTCTCCCAGTGAAGGGCTGTATTTTAAGTTTATGTAAACGCCGTCTTTTAATTCTTGGGTTGTTTGGTCAATGCTTCCAACCAGCCCCAGTTCAAAGTTATAAAAGGCTCCCAAAGAGGCGCTATACATAAAAGCGGAGGCGCCTCCAGTGCTGGTTGACGTTGTGCCGTAATTCATTGCCAGGTTCCAATTTTTGTAAGGAACAACAGTTGCATCAGGAATTCTTGTCAAACCTGAAGAGCCAAAGAGCGCGGGCGATGGGAAATAAGCAAATGCGCCATTACTAGAAAGCCAAAGGAACAAAGTTAAGATGAAAAAGTTAAGTCTTGGCATTGTGTCACCTCAGGAGGGAATTATAAATGCTTTCAACCTGTTTTGCAACATGAGAAGAAGAAAATCTCTCCCTTGCGTCAAGTTCTCCTTCTTTGCCCATTTTTTCTCTCAGCTTGTCGTCATTTAAAAGCCTGATTATATGTTCATTAAAAGAAGAAACATTTCGAGAAGTTAAAAAACCGTCTATTCCTGATCTTATTGTATCTACCAATCCCCCCGCAAAAAGCGCTATAATCGGAAGCCCTGCCGCTTTTGCTTCAGCAAGAACAAGTCCCTGAGTTTCTGTTGTTGACGCAAAAACAAAAATATCCCCGGCATAATACAGCTTAAAAAGAGTTTCGGGTGGAAACTCTCCAGCCCAAATTATATTTTTTATTTTTTTGTTTTTCATCTCTTTTAGCAGCGGGCCGTTTCCAATTACGACCAGATATAAATCATCTCTATTTAATTTCTTAAAAGCTTCTATTATAAATGAAATGTTTTTTTCTTTTGAAATTCTTGAAACGGTTAAAAGAACTTTCGATCCGTTGGGGATTTTAAAAAAATTACACGCTTTTGTTTTTAAAGTTTGGAAATCTTTTTCCTTATCAAGCCTTTCAATGTCGACTCCGCTGGGGATTATTTCGCATCGGATATTAATTCCCCACTTTCTTAGAACCCTTTTTGAAAGTGTGGAGGGCGCAATTATTAATTCAGCTCTTTTGCAGAATGATCGCAAATACGCAACAATTGACATTTTTGCGAATTTTTTCGGCAGAAATCCCGCATAGTGGACGTATTTTGTGAAAAGAGTATGGAAAGAATAAATAAGCGGAACATTGTTTTTTCTTGCCAAGAAACTTGCAAGTAGTCCTGCCTGAAATGGGGAATGAGAATGTATTATGTCTACTTTGGGAAACCTGCGAACAAAAGGGATGGCAACTCTGAAGTTGGGATATCCGGAAGGAAAAGAAGGGAATCTGAAAATATCTGGATTGTCTTCTTTGTGTCTTGGGTATGATGGAGCAAAGATATAAACAGTATGCCCAAGTTTTTTTAATTCCCTAACTAATGTGTCAATAGAACAAGAAACTCCCGAAATATAAGGTTTATATGAATCTGCAAATATTGCGATGCGCATATGAGGATTATACTCAGAAAATTAAAAGATTTTCAAATGGTTAAAATTTTTTATTTGATATAATATTGTAGCAAAGATCACTGAAATTTTATATAATGTTTACCGATAAAAGTAAGGTAAAGTAAAAAAGGAGGAAATTATTATGCAATTAGAATCAGCCAGGGAGATACCCGTTAATTCATCAAAACCCACTACACCTAGACCAGAACGTGACATTGTAACTTTAACACCTGAACAAAAAGCAGAAGCAGAAGCAAAAGCAGCAGAAGGAGCGAAAGGATATGCAAGTTTACCTGGAACAACAAAAAATCATGGGAGAATCCATGTTTCACTTGAAACGACAAAAACAGATAGTGAATCACAACTTTGGATGTGTACAACAACAATAAAAGGAGAAGAGGTAGAAGCACACTGTTCTTCCCTTACCCCCAATTTTGATGTACAAATAGAGGGTAAGTCGTTTGAAATAATCCTTGAGGAAGGTTTAGAAAACCTTGATCTCTATAAAAACCCATATATTTCACCCAAAACATTGCGATATGAATTTGAAGCAACGCAGCAATAACTTTTAAATTTCAAAAATTATTTTTACACCCTCTAGCCAACAAAGCTAGAGGGTGTGTTTTTTTGTTTTACGCAAAACTTGACGAAAGCTTGACGAAAAAGCATAATGATATTGATGTATAAACCAATTTATAGAATAACACCCCATCTTATGAAAGCCCTTATAGAATGGCTAAACTCAGAAGAGACAAAGATGCTACACAGTATTTTAGTTTGTGCGATTTTTCATCATAGGCTTCTTTCGATGTCCCTATACACCTCATTCTGTATAATATTCATATGAAATTTTTTGAAATTGGTTTCGAAGAAGATAAAATTTAATTTTTCAAGAAAGGGGAAAATGTTTATGCAGTTTGTTCCAATAGAAAGAGGAAACGCAAATAGTCAGTTTATGCAGCAGATGAGAAAGAAAGGGCTAAGAGTCGCTTTTGTTCATTCAGGGGGGCCGGCTTCGGGAGGTAACAGAATCTTTTCTGTTGCTGCCAGGCAGTTTATTCAGAGCGAAATTCCTGTAATAGCTTTTTTAAATGGCTTTAAAAACCCGCTAAAAGTAGAAATTAATAAATTAACAAAGGGCGTACATTTTATTCCTGCAAATGAAGAGCTTATTCGTAGAGGGATGATTGAAAATGCTCTTCTTTTTAAAACGGCTAGGGATAACCCCGGGAAATTATCTGAGGATTTGGAAATAAAAGCTCCGGAAGATCTTAATAATCTTGAAAAAATGGCGGGAATTGATAAGGTTCTTGATGTTCTTGAAGCTTTGCGCATAGGGGCTCTTGGGTCTTTTGGTGGGGATGATACTTTAAAGGTTTCTAATTATGTAAATCTTAGGGCGCAGATGAGGAGCAGTGACCGTCTTTTTAGAGGGACTGTTCATGGCCCAAAGACGATAGACAATGATCTTCCCGGAATTCCTTGGACATATGGATATTTTTCTGCGCTGGATGCCGCAATCTCTAGCATTGACGGGTTTTATCATGATGGCATTGCGACTGATGTATATCATGTGATCAAGTTGATGGGAAGAAACGCGGGATGGATTACTTCAGGAGTTGTTATGAACGGAAGGATTGCAAAGGCGTGTATTCCCGAAGAATTAAAGGGAGGAGTTTTTGATCTTCATAATTTTATAGAAGAGACGGTCGATATTGTAATAGAAAGAGAGAAGAGGGGTGTCGGGGGAGGGGTCATATGTATTGCTGAAGGATTGATAGATCGACTTCCTAAAGCAATGACACAGGATGCGCAAAAAGATGAGCATGGGCATACTTTGTTTTTAGCGATGCATTTAGAAGAGGCCATCGCTAAATATTGTGGCGAACGTTATCGTGTAAAGACTGGGAAGAAAAAAGACTTTAAAGCTCATGAACTTGGGCATCAATTGAGGCAGGTTGCTCCCTCTTCTTATGATCAGGTCTTAACTGCACAAATAGGATTAGGGCTTTTTGATCTTATTGCAAATGGACAGTTTGGCAGGATGATATCTGTCCATGACGCGCCCGATGGTACTAATAATATGGGTTTATACAGCATTGGCTACGAAGAATTGATTGATTCGATGACTTTAAAAGTTATAACACGTAACATCGATCCAAACAGTGACTATTTTAGATTATACAAGACAATGCAGAATATGATATAGGATTATTTTCTAATTTATAACATGCAAACTCTTTTGTAGTGAGGCAAGTGCTGCTTCCTGCAATCCTTCGGGGAAACTGGGGTGCGCTTGAATTGTATTCGCGAGTTGATCCGTTGTTAGCTTGTTTTTAAGTGCGATTGCCGCAGCTCCGATGATCGTGTTTGCTTCGGATCCGACAATGTGAACGCCTAGAATTTTGTTGTTTTCATCGGCGACCACTTTTATAAAGCCCTCAATATCCCCCATTGCCTGCGCAATTCCAAGCGCCGCAAAAGGAAACTTCCCGACTTTTATATTGCCTAATTTTTCTTTTGCCTCTTTTTCTGTAAGTCCGACTCCTGCGATTTCAGGGTTTGTATATATGGTATAAGGGATGCAGTCATAGTTAAATGTTTTGTCCCCTCCCATTGCATTTTCAGCCGCAGTCACCCCTTGCTCGCTTGCGACATGCGCAAACATCTTTTTACTTACAAGATCTCCAATTGCGTAAATTCCAGGGATGCTTGTCTCCATCTTTTCGTTTACCCAAAGGCTCTTTCCTTCGGTTTTAAGGTTGAGGTTTTTTATAGACCCAAGATTTGGGCTTCTTCCGACGCAGATTAAAGTTTTGCCGCAAGAAAGGTCTTTTGTAAACTTAATGCCTGTTTTAACAGTTATCTTTCTTCTTACTAAAATTCTTTTTATCAAAGCGATCGCTTCATCGTCAATCCCAGGGAGTATTTCAGGAAGGGCTTCATAAATTGTAACGTTTGTTCCGAGTGAACTGAAGATAAAAGCAAAATGTATTCCAATAACCCCGCCTCCGACTATATCAAGTTTTTCTGGGACTTGTGGATTGGACAAAAGATCGTTGCTTGATATAAAACACTCCCCATTAAAGTCTATGCCAGGGAGACAGATTGGGGATGATCCTGTTGCTAGGATGATTTTTGGGGCGGAAATTTTCTGATCTATAAGAGACACAACATGTTGTGTCTCTACAACTCCTTCACCATAAATAACATTGATACCGTTTTTATTTAACAAAAACTCAATCCCCTGAACTAATTTTTCGACGATTTTGTTTTTTCGTTCTATCACTCTTCCGAAATCGATAGATATATTTTCTGCCGAAATTCCGAACTGGTCTATTTTTTTTGCTTTGTCATAAAGAGAAGTGCAGGCAAGAAGGGCTTTTGTGGGGATGCAACCATAATTTAAGCAGGCCCCTCCGACCTTATCTTTTTCAATCAGGCAGACTTTTGCTCCAAGCTGTGCCGCTCTAATAGCTGTAATGTATCCTCCCGGTCCCCCTCCCAAAATTGCTATGTCATAGCCTTTTTCCATTAAAAAAAACTCCCTTTTGCGTTAATGATCAATTTCTTGCGCCTTTTTATTATAGCATGCCGGATTTTCTTGTTATATAATGATAGTTTGCTATGTCAAAATTTTATAAAGTTATTGCGGAAAATCGTAAAGCTTATTATGACTATAATATAATAGAAACCTACCAAGCGGGCATTGTTTTAAGCGGATCTGAGGTTAAGTCTTTGCGGCTTGGGAAGATAAACTTAAAAGATGGTTTTGCAAGAGTTGAATCTGGAGAAATTTGGCTCTATAATACGCACATTGGTACTTATGAAAGGTCAAGCGACAAACTTGATCCTTATCGCCAAAGAAAGCTGTTGCTTAAGAAGCAGGAATTACGCAAGATAATAGGAAGAGTGGCAGAGCGCGGATATACGCTGGTCCCTTTAAAAGTTTATTTTTCAGGTGATTGGGCCAAAGTTGATTTATCCGTTGCGAAAGCCAAAAAGAAATACGAAAAAAAAGAGAAATTAATCAGAAAAAACGCTGATAAAGAAATAGAGAGAGCGTTAAAGGGGAACCGATTATGATAAAGATTAATCCACAAAGAAAACCTTCTAAATCATATAAAATGAGCGACATTGTAACGGCCGCACAAGAAGCCATGAAAAAAGAAGTTATTGCAGATGGAGAGGCCCTTATAAAAAAGGAAATTAATTTAAGCCCTAAAAGAACCGCAGAAGTAGACAGAATTGCCGAGATTTTATCTCGTTACGTTTTAAAAGAAGTACTCAAAGAAAAAGGATAGTGATATAAAATGATGAGAGTTCCTGGTGATGGCGCCGGCAAGCCGCCGATTCCTCCTCCTATCACACCCAAAGAAGGGAGTAATGCGCAGGAGACAAAACCCGAGCATTTACGGCAGACCCCTGCGCCGAAGGAAGGTTTTACTCAAGGGCCGGGATATGATGCTCAGGCTATAGCTGCCAGGATGGCGGCATTAACTCTGCAGGCAAAAGAAAAGGAATTAAAAGATTTAACATTTAAGCAGATTGTTGAGCAGGCTATTGAAGAGACGGGGTTTAAAGATCCGCAAGAGGCGATGGAAGAAGCTAATCGTAAAAAACAAAAAGAGATTGATGCAATTTTAAAAACTATAAAAGAAAATGAAGAGCTAATGGAAGAAGCAGAAGCATGGGAGTCATTTGGAAAGATATTGGAAGAGCAGCTTTCGGAAGAGCAGATTGAAGAATTTTTTGGAGCAGTTAAAGAATCTATCAGCGAATATAGGGGAAAAGGGTAGGAATTAAGGGTAAATTTTTCAAAGCAAAATTTACAGGGGGGAGTACAGGTTTTGACGGGGGGGATTGGGGTATAGGTTGCGAGCCGAGGAAGTCATCTTTACCTCGTAAAATATGGTGACAAAATTTAAACGCAGGTAATACTGTAGAAGAATTCTTTGCTAATGTGAAGATGCTAGTTGGCGAATACGCCTCTAGGCTTCCAGTAGCTTCAAGTGTTCTTGCTCCAAGCTTTAGCTAAGGAGCACGCTAGCCGTTTTTTGCCGATAAAGGCGGGGTCTAGTGTTATATTATCGGATACTCAATTAATCTTTTCTGACGGTTAGTTGAGGAAACAAAGATCGGGATTACTTTGAGAAGTCTTTGCTTTGAGACAACCTCGAAGGACAATTAAATAGAAGCTACGCTCGTAGTAACTTATACAGCTTCCTTTTCGGACGGGGGTTCGATTCCCCTCTCCTCCAGTAAATTTTGCGAAGCGAAATTTACCCTTAATCCTTACCCTTCTCCTTATCCTAGATGCCGATATGACTGAGTGCTTCCCAAAATTTAAGGTTAAAAATTAAGGATAAGGAGTAAGGAAGACAGGATTAAAAAAATATGAGCATAACAAGAATAACGGCATTTATTGTATTTTATATCTTAATCTCTTTTTTTATAGCGCTTGGAGGTTATATTGGCTCATTGGCATTTAAAGAATATAAAACGGGAGTTGCTTATGCTATGTATAAGAAGCCAAACCCTCATCCATATTATAGAAACAAAACCCCGGCTTTGTTTTGGTTTGTAATTTCTGAAAAAATTTTATTTAGCCTTTTTTTCTTTGCCTTTAGCGGGTTTCTTGTTTATAAAAGCATCTTTTGGATGATGAGGGGTTAGCAAAAGCTCAAAGCACAAGAAAATTCTGTGCCATCTGGTAAAAGTTTTTGCCGTTTTTTGTAAATCCTCCAGAATCGTTTTTTGCTAGACAGGTTTCAACTAAATTTTTCGCTGAGGCATATTCTTTTTTTATTATTTTAGTAATCAGTTCCTCTTTATCAATATTTATTGTGGTCTTAGGAAAGCCTGCTGTTAATTGCTCAAACAATTTTCTGACATATATTATGTTGTCGTCTATGTTTTTTATTTTGCTGGCAATATCATCTGATATATTATTTATTTTTTTGACTGTATCCAAAACTTGAGCTGAAAAATTAAAACCTTCCCACTCGTAAACATCAATATTTTGTTCAAATATAATCATTCCCGGCATTGTCCATACACCTGCCGCGTGAAAGCTTAAAGGTTTCTTCTTGTTTTCTTGCAAATCCAGAATATCCCAAAAAACATTATCAAAATCATACCATTTATAATATAGGCTTAAGGCTAATTTTTTAATGTTTTTTATCGAACTTATATATACATAAAAAAAGAGATCGCCTTTTTTGCAAAAGAGAAAACCCCTGCTAAAAGACCATGAAAAAAGCTTTGCGGCTTTCTTGAGAGCTTCATTAACTTGCTTGTTCAGTTCAGATTGTTTAATGCTCAAGCCATTCCTCCACAGGACATTTAAAAGTTTTACTCTTATTCCAGATTGTTTTATACACTATCTGCATCAATCTCAATTGAATCTAAAATTTCAATTTCTTTGCATATGAAAAAACAGCTCAATCCGGAACTTGGTTCAATTTCAACCTGAAATTTTGAATTTCCAGCTTGGTCATCAGAAATGTCTTTAATATCAAGATTGTAAACGACATTTTGATAATCAAATCCTTCAAGCTCTAATCCTTCCACCAGATGAAAACAAAAAGTTGTCAGAGAGTGTTTTATCTGCTTAAAATATCCTTTGGCAGCTGTTTCGCTTGTTGTTTGGAAATGGTGGATGCGCAATTCCATTTTAGGCATATGGTTAACGCCGTCTTTTCTATAAAGCGATAAACTTATGATCTCCGCATCATGAAACGCCGGCCATTCTCCAAATCTTTTTG
>Ga0156553_125_pt1 | contig 14284 bp, 8 predicted proteins | sample RifOxyB2_FD_111948 | JGI IMG/M metagenome (GOLD analysis project Ga0156553, IMG submission 111948) | candidate division WOR-1 bacterium RIFOXYB2_FULL_37_13 | reverse complement strand
TGCTACAAGCGTATCAAATGAGGGAGCAGCTGACCTGATAAGTCTCATATCGACTAAAACAACTCCTCTTCTAGGCTGTCCTCTCACACCTGTGGTAGCTTGATATTTTGTTTGCCCCATAAGTCTTGGGAGATAGTCTCCTCTTCTTATTTTATTATCTATATTAGACAATGAGAGAGTCAATGTTAAAGCACTATTTAAGCCAGTCTTCATTTTTTAATACGTCCTTTTATAATAAATTAAACCAGAGTTTATTTAAATAATTCCTGTATATATATATATCGTTAAATTTAAGTGGAAAATTCATTATTTATTTGCAAATTTTAATTATTCTCAAAAAAAAGTGAAATTTTTTATTTTTTGTTAGGAAGAGGTAATAAGCACGTTGCATCAAAATTTATTTTAGGAGGAGAATATTATGAAACTGGCTAAGATATTAGCAAGAAGATTAAATGCATTAGATGGCGAGACTTCTTCAATGGCACGATACATATGTTCCTTTACTACAAGAAGAAGCCCAATGGATTTTGCCGCTCTAAAACAATTGGCAGGTATTGTAAAAAGAGTTGAAGGATCAAAAAATAAACTAGTTGATTTTTATGTTGCAAAAATGACAAATGCAATAATTGCTGGAAGTTTGGAATCAACAGGTTTTTGTACAATAGTAAAGATTGCAGGAAAAGAAGAAAAAATTGTTAATGCAATTAGAAACAGACTTAATGCCATAAGTATCTATGATGTTTTAAATAGGTTATACTCTTTTTCTCTTGGCATAGCAGAAATCGATGATACTTTGATTGATGCTGTAATCGAAAGAGCAAGAGATCTTTTTGTGGAGCGAAATCTTGATTTTGCAAAAGGAACTCCGTTGTTTAATGCTGTTGTAATATCTTATGTTGAGGAATTATCTCCAAATTCAGGAAGTATTGAGGAAGGCATTGATGGAATTGAGGCAACAATAAAAAGGATTGCAACCCCAGCTCTTTTAGATGCGATACTTGAAAAGCTTGGGGGTGATTTGCAGTTAGATGAAGACGCCAGTTCTCTTTTTTAAGGTATTCCTTTTTCTGGCAGGTATGATTTTTACAACCACATATTGTGCTATAATTATCAACAGTCATAAGTAAAAGGAGCCTAGTAGGCTATGCCAAAAAAATATAATGTATGCGTATTGGGTGCCACCGGAATGGTTGGCCGCGAAATGATAAAAGTGCTTGAACAGAGAAATTTCCCTGTAGACAAATTTCTTCCTCTTGCTTCTGAACGTACCGCGGGTCAAAAAGTGACATTTCAAAACAAAGAATATACAGTGAAAGAAGCAACTTCGGAATCATTTGAAGAGATGCAGATCGGTCTCTTCTCCGCGGGAGCCAAAATTTCCGCAAAGTTTGCGCCGGAAGCCGCGAAGAGAAAATGTATTGTCATCGATAATACAAGCCATTTTAGAATGGATCCAAAAGTTCCTCTTGTAGTCCCCGAAGTTAATCCCGAAGCGTTAAAAACACATAAAGGGATAATCGCAAATCCGAATTGTTCAACTGCCCAAATGGTTTTGGCTTTGAAGCCGATCTATGATGCGGTTGGAATTGAGCGGCTTGTCATTTCAACTTATCAATCTACTTCCGGCTGGGGTAAAGAGGCGATTGCTGAAATGTATGAACAGACAAAAGCTTTGCTTGAAAATCCAAAAGCTAAAATTGTTCCCAAATATATATTTAAACAGATAGCTTTTAATGTTGTCCCTCAAATTGACTCTTTTGTCGATAACGGTTATACAAAAGAAGAGATGAAGATGATAAATGAGACCAGAAAGATTTTGGGCGATGAGGATATTCAGATTACGGCAACTTGTGTAAGGGTGCCTGTTGCGATAGGACATGCTGAATCGGTCAATATCAAAACCAAAAAGAAAATTTCTGTTGAAGCTGTCAGGAAACTTTTGGCTACTTTCCCAACCGTCAAAATTGTCGATGATCCTTCAATGGGGGAATACCCAACGCCTATCGATTGTGTTGGCATTGACGATACACTGGTTGGTCGCATAAGAGAAGATATATCCCAGAAAAATGGTATTGAGATGTGGATTGTTTCTGACAATCTTCGCCGTGGCGCAGCACTAAATGCTGTTTTGATCGCGGAAAAGATGATAGAAGATTCCCTTGTTTGACTATGATAGATAAACATCGACAGATTAAATATTATGAGGAACTCTTTGAAAAATATGGCGATAATTATCTCTCTTTAGACTGGAAAAGTCCGGACAGCCAGGAGAAAAGATTTAAAATTTTGACCGACCTTATTGACATGTACTACGGTTCAAAAAAAACTTCTGTTATTGATGTGGGCTGCGGATTCGGAGATTTATCCAATTATCTCGAAAAAAAAGGATATAAGGCTTCTTATTTGGGATATGACATTACCCCGAAAATCTTGGATGCTGCAAAAAGTAAATATCCAAAAGCAAAATTTGAACTTAATGATATATTAGAGGACGAAAACCCCAAAAAAGCTGATTTTGTCTTTTGTTGCGGAGCCTTGAATATTGTTTTTGATAGCAGAGAAAAACATCTGCAATTTATAAATTCCATGTTGATTAGAATGTTCCAATTGTGTAATATAGCAGTCGGAGTTAATTTTTTGTCTTACCAAGCTGTTTATCATTTGCAGGATGAAGAATTAAACCTTGCCCAGTATTTTTATACAAGGATAGAAGATATTCTGTCCTGTGTAAGAGGGATGACCAGTCGTTTTATAATACGCCACGATTATCATCCCGGCGATTTTACTGTTTATTTGATGAAAAAATAAAGGATTGCCATATGTCAAATCCGTTTAATAGGCTGATAGTACCATTTTTAATGCTTCTTGCCATTATCTGCGGCGGTGTTTTTGGTTACGTTTTTATAGAAAAATGGCCGCCTCTGGATGCGTTATACATGGTGGTCATTACTCTTTCTACGGTGGGATTCCGTGAAGTGCATCCTTTAAATCAAGCAGGAAAAATTTTAACTATGTGCATGATTGTCGGCGGAGTCGGCGTGATGGGTTATTCTATCAGCCAAATTGGGCAGATTATTATAGAAGGAGAGATTATAGGTTACAGAAGGAGGAGAAGGATGGAAAAAAAAATAAAGGAAATGAAAGACCATTATATTATTTGCGGATACGGGAGAGTGGGGCATGAAGTGGCAAAAGAGTTTAACAATTATAAAATTCCTTATGTTGTTATAGATGAGAAACAGGATACAGCCAAAGATTTGGACGGAATACCTTGCATAATAGGAAATATTACTTCGGATGAAAACCTTGAAATCGCGGGAATAAAAACAGCCAAAGGGCTTATTGCCGCCGCTGATTCCGATACGGACAATGTTTTTGTAACGATCTCCGCTAGAGTTTTGAACCCCAATATTTATATTGTCGCAAGATCGGGCGCATCCGAAATAGAAGGCAAACTCTTGCGCGCCGGAGCAAATAGGGTTATTTCCCCATATTTGATTGCCGGAAAAAGAATGGCCGATATGGTTTTGCGTCCAGTCGCGACTGATTTTATCGACAGAGCCCTTGACGGTGATTCCCTGAAATTTGAAGTAAGAGAATTATATGTTTATGAAAAATGCGATGTCGCAGGCAAAACAATTGGCGAAGCTCAGTTAAGGAAAAGGACAGGCGCCCATATTGCCGCGATTAAACGGCCAAACGGGTCTTTTAATTTACAGCCAATCGCTGAGTCAAAAATTGAAGTTGGCGATGTTTTGGTGGCGCTCGGTTCGCCAAAACAGTTAAATACTTTACAGGATTTAATGAAATAGGAGAAAAAAATGTTTGATGGAATAAAAGCAATATTTAATAGGGATCCCGCAGCGGCCAATATTTTTGAGGTTCTTATGTATCAGGGTTTATGGGCGATGACGTTTCATCGCATAGCCCATTTTTTATATTCAATTAAAATTCCCGTTGTTCCAAGATTTATTTCCCAAATATCACGGATTCTTACATTAATTGAAATTCATCCGGGGGCAAAAATCGGCAAAAGATTTTTTATTGACCACGGAAATGGAGTGGTAATAGGTGAAACAGCGGTTATAGGCGATGATGTAACTATATATCAAGGGGTTACATTGGGGGGAACAGGCAAAGAAAAAGGCAAGAGGCATCCGACAATTGGAAATAATGTTGTAATAGGCGCTTCTGCCATAATTTTGGGGAATATTGTTATAGCTGATAATTCGAGAGTTGGCGCCGGCGCTGTTGTTACAAAAAGTGTTCCGCAAAATTCAACCATTGTCGGAAATCCTGCCCGTGTTATTGTCCGCGAAGGCAAAAGGATTGAAACTTTGGCTCATGCCGATCTGCCTGATATTGTTGGGGACATTGAAAAAAGGATTAAAAAGATAGAGGATAAAATTGGCGCTTAAAGTTTATAACGATCTTTCTTCTTTACTTGAAGAATTTATTCCGATCAATCCGCAAAAGGTAAAAATGTATGTTTGTGGAATTACTCCTTATGATGAAACACATCTTGGCCATGCCCGCGCTTACGTTGCTTTTGACGTAATCAGGCGTTATTTGGAATATATCGGATATGAAGTTGATTATGTTCAAAATTTCACAGATATAGACGATAAGATAATCAAAAAATCCGAAATCCAAAATCCTAAGTCCGAAAACAAAACAATACAGGAAAAATGCAAAGAAATAACTGAAAAACATATCGATTCCTACTTTGATGTTATGGATCAGTTAAATATTAAGCGCGCGACTGTCTATCCGAAAGCTACTGAACATATAAAAGAAATGGTCAATTGGATTCGAGGTCTTGTAAAAAATGGATACGCTTATATAGTAGACAGCGATGTTTATTTTGAAGTTTCAAAATTCAAGGGCTACGGTAAACTTTCCAAACGCAGGTTAAAAGAAATGAAATCAGGGGCAAGGGTTGGGATTGATTCCCGCAAAAAAGAACCTCTTGATTTTGTCCTGTGGAAAGGAGCCAAAGAAGGAGAACCATCCTGGGATTCACCGTGGGGAAAAGGCAGGCCGGGTTGGCATATTGAATGTTCTGTCATGTCGGAAAAATATCTGGGTGAACAGTTTGATATCCATGGCGGGGGTCTTGATTTGATCTTTCCACACCATGAAAATGAAATTGCCCAGACAGAAGCATTGACAAACAAAATCCCATGGGTTAAATATTGGCTGCACAACGGGTTTGTAAACATTAATTCACAAAAAATGTCAAAATCTCTCGGCAATTTTTTTTCTATGAAAGATATTCTTGCGAAATACCCCGCAATGGTTATTCGTTTATTTTTGCTTATGACCCATTATCATAGCCCTATTAATTTTTCCAACGAACAGTTGGATGAAACCAAAGCCGCTTATGACAGGATTATAAAAACCGTCCAGGACATAGATTTTTTAATTGAAAAAGTAGGTGAACCAGAAAACGATGTTGAAAGAAAAGTCACCGAAGATGAACTGGCAGTTTTTAACGACAAATTCAAAAGCGCAATGGATGATAATTTTAACACAGCTGCCGCGATTTCCGTTATCTTTGAATTTATCCATTTCATAAATGAGCATATAAAAAACAGCAAAATAGATTATATTTCTCTTAAGAAATATAAGGCATTATTGTTTGAGCTTTGTGGGATTTTAGGCCTTTTACTTGTTAATGAGAAAACTCAGGAAATAGACGCGGAAGATATTGAAAAACTTATTTCGGAACGAGATCAGGCCCGTAAAATCAAAGAATTTGCGTTAGCAGATGAAATAAGAAAAATGCTTTTAGCCCGCGGAATAATTCTGGAAGATACAGCATACGGAACTAAATGGAGAAAAGTTTAAAGCTTATGCTTATGGGAATATTGCCAGTTTCCCTTTGCCTATAATCTTTCCCTTATTTTTGTCAACAATATTCCATACATAAATGCCGGCGCCTATTTTATAGCCATGATCAGACATTAAATCCCAGTCGATTTTATTTGGATTTGCCGATCCTCCCGAAGAACCTCCGGGCTCTCCCGCGTTAAATGATAATTTCTTAACAACTTTTGCCGTAATATCAAAAATATAAATATCAATGTCCGCGTCGTTTGACAATTCATATTGTAATGTCACCTTCGGATCTTCGGTTAAAAGAATAGGGGACGGAAAAGTAATTGGCGTGCCAATAACGGTTGTATCCCCTGACATAACACTTACCTTAGAAGATTCACTTGTTGAACCTACGGAATTTTCGGCTGTAAATTCAAATAAATGCGATCCATCAGAAAGAGTCTCTCCTTTATCCTTAAAGTTAAATATATAAACTACCTCAGTCGGGCCATTGGTTCCCAACACTTTTGTAAGTATATCATTTTCACTTATTGTATGATTATTTTCAAGCGCGCTTCCTTTATCAACTGAAAAAGCAAGAGTTGACAGGTCAATTCCTGTATCATCCGCGGTTATTTTAACTTCTATTTTCGGCTTAGAAGAAGCAATAAATTCGTAACCTTTGCCTATAAGATTTTTTTGATAGAGCCTATCGTCAAATCTTATGCTTTCTATAACAGGAGCTTCTCCCGTAAAAGGGGTTGGAGGCTCGGGTGGGCTGCTGATTCCTGCTTCTTTTACCAAGACAAGGTTTGGTGCGGCATCATATCCCTTGCCTGTAATTATCATATCCGTCGGGTTCACGCCATAGTTGTCATCGGCTTTTATTACAGTTATTTTATATGTTCCGGGAGTAATTTTTAACCGGTTATCCTGCATCGCATTTATCATAAACTCTCCAGATCTGCCAGATCTGCCGGAAAGTCCGGATACATCTGACGCATAACCGGATTCTACTGTTGTTTGATAAAAGACAACAATCCTTTTGTCTGTTGATACGCCGGATTCTTGCGTGGGAGGCAATATTTTGCCGTCTACCCAATAAAAAGGGCTATAAACAGTTTGAGCGTGTAATGGCAATGCCAGTAAGGAAACAGATAGAAATAAAACTATAAAAATATAGCCGGATATTAATTTTTTTAAATTTAACAATCTCATTTTCATCAATCCTCTTTTATTCCACAAAGTTTATTTATATCCTGTAAGCTCAAAAACAGCATCCTTAATGACCGATATCTGATATGGCTGATTTTTAATTATATTTGGAGGAGCCTGCCTTAAGTCTCCCAACCCTGTTGTTGGTGTTATTTCACTAAAATCATTTACGATTCCTGAAGTGTTATATTTTATTTCATATCCTGCAGAATCCATTTTTGCCGTATCCCACCAACCTATGGCGTAAACTACATTTGCTCCTGCTTGTTTATTGATTGTTTCTATCAAGCTAAGCAAAGTTAAATTTGACGCGCCATTTTCCAAAACTACATTAAACGGATCAAAAGGGATTGCAATTGTATTTATTCCAAGCCCTATTTCATCTGAGAATGTAAGTGTATAATTTAGGGTTACAGGTTCTGTTTTTGCTGCTTCATATGTGCCTATTTTTACTCCCGCGATATTTGAAATATAAGATTCATTATTTGACTCATCTTTTGATTTGATTGCAAAATAATAAGCCCCATCAGTTGCTATGGCTGAAATTGTTATAGTTTGTTCTGTTGTGAAATTAGCGGGCACAGGAAGCGCAGAAACAGAAGAAAAATAGCTCGCGATAGGCTTCGCATTGCTCCAAGTAGTTGTTCCCTCCGGATTTGTATTTTGCGCGCTAAACGGAGAAGCAGGAGCGTCAAGAATGGCTTCAGTTGAAACTCTTATATCATATTCCCTACAGGCAGCCGGAGCTCCTATTTTATTTGTATCATAAGGCGCCGTCCATTTTAAAGTTACAGTCCTGTCGTTTAAATAAGCTCTAAGATCGGTTATTGCCCAGGGAAGGGAAGGGTCACCATTTTCGGGGACAGTAATAGTTCCTTCTGCGGTTGTAAGCCCAAAGCTGTTTCCCAGTGTTACTTTGTATGTATAGGTTTGATTATCATCACCTGAAGACAAAGTAAATGGCTGAAGAATATTATAACTTGAACTATCATTATAATAAGCCATATGGTGAGATTCCTGATATTTTAATCCTGACGATTTATAAGCAGTAGTTGCTCCCTGTTTATACAAATCAAACTTGTAAAATCTTGTTCCTAGCTTTGTCTTTCCTTTAAGCGTTATGATGGGAGAGGTAGATCCTGATCCTTGGATTACTTCAGCTGTTATATCATTTGTTGTAAAGATCGGGGCTGCTTTTGGCAATATTGCCAAAATATCTTCTTCAAAATACTGATAATTAATATCCGAGCTTTCAAAATTAAAATTTATCTGGAAAGGGTAGGACTCTCCAAAATGAGTATTTAAACTATTCCATACCCGTGCTATATACCATTTATTGTCAGGCGCGATTGCCTGCCTTTGATGGAAGAAATGTCCGGCTTGTCCTTCAGTAGAACCGACGGTATCATAACCCATTCTATCTCCATTTGTGACACCTAAAGAAGAGGTTAATACCTCATTGTGTTGAGTGGCAACGTTTCCTGACAATGAAGGACCATAAATAACACCATCTGCACTATCTAAAAGAATTATTTGAACAAGAGAATTGACTGCTATATTTGGTCCTGATGATGAATCTTTGCAAAAACGAGTGCTTGAGGAGGTATAACCCACATCAAAAGTACTGGATGCAAATGTCGAATTTATCAACAGAAGAAAAAGAACAGGAATTATTAAAATCCAATCCACCTTCTTTTTAAAATATTTTAATTTATACATTTTAATTTCCTCCTTTAATACTGTTTTGGATACGTCCAATTAACCTCTCCGTCTACCTGTTTTATATAAACATATCCTTTACCGATTTTTAATTTGTTCAGTTTTCCTGACCAATTTGATCCGTTATAAAAAGCCTGAGGAGCAGAATTTGTTTCAAAAGTATAAATATAATCCGCGTTATCAAAGCCTGTCCCTTCTTTTGGAGATGTTCCAGATAATCCTGTATTATCAGGCTGCAAAAAGACAGAAACAGGATATGCTGTCCCCAGCAAATTTAATCCTGTATAACTTTTTCGTTTTATGGATATTACCCTGCTTTCTTGCGCGACCGCGCCGACAACTGTTATCGTCCTTGCCGGATGCCCTCCTTGGGTTATAAAAACATATCCTTTGTCAGGATAAATATCTGTAAGTTTACCCTGCCAGGCTATTCCATTGTAAAAAGATTGTGGACTGTTTTCTCCTGGTTCCAAATAATAGATGTAGTCGGCAGATGTAAAGTCATTCCCTTCTGCCCCTTCAAATTGATTTCCCAAAACGTTTGCAATTGATGTGTCGTTTGGTATTAAAGGGAGCGAAATTAAAGCCAATTTCGCATATGAAGAGGAAGCTTCTAAACTGATGTTTACTTTTCCAACAGCAACCGCGGAGGCTAAATCCGCTAAAGGGGTTCCTGTGTAAAGAGCTTTATAGTATACTTCTACCTCTCCAGCTCTTACCTGATTTTGATGGGTTAAATAGTTGTTTGTATAATCAATTTTAAAATCTCCCCCATAGGAAGAAATTTGTGTCCAATTATTTGGATCTTCGACATAAGAACCCGATCCTGTCCCTGTTAATATATAAAAATCAGGAATTATTTCTTCTCCTGTTTCCTGCCATAATACTTTTATGGCGCTTCCAATAGAATCATTTTCCCTTTGTATTGAAAGAGTTAAAGGGCCTGTAGGGACATATCCTTCATCTTTTTTTATAGTAAAATTTCCGCTTTCTGCTGTTGCTATGTTTTGTACTCCGTCTATTGCTTCCACTCTGATTTTTGCGGTAGTTGTTGCTTGGTTGGGGACTGGATTCCAATTAAATGTGCTATTGTTTGTATTGCTAGTTAATAATAAAGACCAATCTATTCCGTTATTTAATGAGTAATATACGTTTATTGCCAGAGTTCCTGGTATGTTAAAGATTTCATCGTTTGCCTGCCATTTTATTTGATAGTTTGTCCCTCCTGTAATTTCTTCATTTAAAATAGGATTGTATATAACAATGGTTGGAGGGGTAGTATCGACAATTATAGAGTTTTGTACGGTGTTGCTTTCGTTATTCAAAGAATCTTTTAGCTTATACAAAAGTGTTTTAGTTCCATCTCCCGTACTGAATGTATATTCAAGGTTTTGAGAGTAGGGTTTCCATGTTGCGGAAATAAGCTCTGCATCAGTTCTTGCCATTTTCATGTAGGCAGGGTCGCCGGCAACTCCGTTGGCTTCGACAGAAATTGTTTGTTCATTGCTATATTGAGTGTTAGCGGAGGTTCTGTCTTTTAGCGTGATGCTATCTATCGTTGGAGGTAAATTATCAACAACAAAAGTCCATTCATCGGAGTAACCGCTTATATTTCCAAGAGCATCTTGAGCTCTTACTTTCCAGGTGTGGACGCCATTTGCCATATTGGATTGATAGCTGTTTGTTGCGACAGAGATTGGAGTAACGGCATTATCAATGATAATTTCATACCCTGCAACTCCTGACAAATTGTCGACAGATGCTTCCCATGTAAATAAAACATCAGGATCATTTGTTATTGATCCATCGATTGGTGTATTTAGTATTGGGACAGATGGAGGAGTTGTATCTACGATGATAGAGTTTTGTACAGTGCCGCTTTCGTTGTTAAAAGAATCCTTTAGCTTATACAAGAGCGTTTTAGTTCCATCTCCCGTACTGAATGTATATTCAAACTTTTGAGAGTAGGGGATCCATGCTGCGGCAATAAGCGCTGCATCAGTTCTTGCCATTTTCATGTAGGCAGGGTCGCCGGCAACTCCGTTTGCTTCGACAGAAATTGTTTGTTCATTGCTATATTGAGTGCTGGTGGAAGTTCTGTCTTTTAGAGTGATGCTGTCAATAGTTGGAGGTAAATTGTCTATGGTAAAAGTCCATTCATCCGAGTAATTACTTATATTCCCAAGAGTATCTTGAGCCCTTACTTTCCAGGTGTGGGTGCCATTTGCCATATTGGATTGATAGCTGTTTGTTGCGACAGAAACTGGAGTAACGGCATTATCAATAACCATTTCATACCCAGCAACTAAAGACAGGTTGTCGACAGATGCTTCCCAAGTAAATGAAACATTAGGATCATTTATTGTTGATCCATCGCTTGGTGTATTTAGTATTGGGACAGATGGAGGAGTGGTGTCAATTGTAAAAATCCACTTATCACTTAAATTCCCTACATTTCCTACTCCATCTGTAGCTCTGATTTCCCATGAATATTCTCCGTCGCTTAACGGCGATGGTAAGGCATAACTTGTTGTGTTCCCATTTACTGCGGCAAACAGGCTTTGATTTAAGTATATAGTATATGTCGAAATTCCTGATATATCGGAAATGGACGGAGCATCCCATCTTAGCTCAGGAGAATTGTCGTTTGTTAAAGTTCCATTTGCAGGTGAACGCAGAATAGGAGCATCCGGTCCTTGCCCGTCTATTAAAAAAGAGGGAGTTTCCCCTGTTCCAATATTTCCATAAATATCTTCAGCTGTTACCCTGATTTTTGCTTCCAGTGTTGATATTATAGGAACTGTCCAGCTATAACTTGTATTTGTTGCCGAAAAGACAGGCTGATTGGTTGCAATTTGTATCCATGTTTCACCTGTTGAATAATATATGGAAGCGGAATTTAATTTTAATCCGGAAGAATCCTGCGCGGTGTAAGTTATGCTTTGAACTGTTCCACCTTTCCATTTTGCAGATGATAAAGGAGAAAGAATTTGTACTAACGGGGCAATATTTGATTTTATAGTAAAATTACTGCTTTCCTCTGTGTTGATATTCCCCACGTTATCAATAGCTTCTATTTTTACTTTTGCTTCATTTGTCTCAACATCAGGCACTGCCCAAGATAGTGACCCTGTATTGGATATGCCTGTTCCGCTTGGCATTGGTGTCCAATCTGCTCCTTCATTTAAAGAATAGTACAAATTAATTAATATATTTTCCGATGGTGTAAATTGAATATCTTCTGCTGTCCATTGCACAGAATAAACTGTATTTGATGTTAAGCTTTCTCCTCCGTTTGGTTGTACAAGAGAAACAGTTGGAGCTGTTGAGTCTATTGTAAAGGTTTCGCTCTCTCCTGTGCCAAGGTTATGGGATGGAGAAGCATCATAGGCTTCTATTTTTATTTTTATCTGATTGCTTGTTATTTGCGGAATATTTTGCCATGTAAAAGGGGAGGTTTCCGATTGGTTTGCGGCAATTAATATCCATTCTCCGCTTCCGATTTTATAATAAAAAGCAGCCGTTCCATTTTCAATGCCTGAAGCGTCTTCTATAATAAATGTTATATTAGAAGAAACCCCTCCTTTTACTTTTGTGACACTGTTTGGGTTTGAAATTGAAATAGAGGGTGGGGTTGTATCTTCACCTGCCGGCACATAAAGAATTGTCTCTTTGTTTATCGAAAATTCAGATGTATTGCCGTTTGAGCTTGTCGCAGTTGCGCATAAGTTGCTTCCTACATTTAGTGAAGGGTTGGACAATTCGATTGACCAATTGCCATTTACATCAGAAGTTGTTTTCCCAAGATATATTTTCCCTTCCCCCTGGCCGCTTAAATCGGGAACAGCTTCTGTGAAAAAAACCTCTATTGTTGCATTTGCGGGAGCAGTCCCTTGTACAATAGTTGTCGACGTAGACGCGTAATATTTTGAAGAAGTTATTATAGGATAAGCAATCCCAGTATTTCCGTTATTTATTAAAGCAATTCCCTTGTCATAATTTAAAAATAAGGAATTCTCTTTTATTGTATTATAAAAAGCGGTATCTATTGCTATACCATAATTCCCGCTGTTGCTTCCATTATATGCAATTGTATTATTTGGCCCTATTATATTTGAATTTCCTGTGGTTTTTATCCCTGAATAAAGGTTTGCAAGATTTAAATTGCCGGTTTTATCTGTACCGATATAATTGCCGTAAATTGAATTTGAAAGCGCCCCATACAAGTAAATACCGTCCTGCAAATTTCCTGAAATAACATTTCCTTCTATTGTATTGCTCATCCCTCTTGATGTGTTATTTCCGGCAATATAAATTCCTTCCATGCCGTTTGGTATTGTTGTGGTTCCGTTTTTATTTGTTCCTATGTAGTTGCCTGAAAAGATATTAGAAGAAGCTTGATATACGAGAATTCCTTGCTGTAAATTACCCGAGATAACATTTTCTTTTATTATGTTATTTTTCGGATTATAATCAATAAAATAAATCCCTCTGATTCCATTGGGGATTGCCGTATCTCCGGTTTTATTGACCCCTATATAATTGCCTGTTACTTCATTGCTGTTGCAATTTGCACTTAATAAACCAACTCCCGACAAAGTATTTCCTGATATAACATTTTGATCCCCTAAAATTGACCCGCCTACCAAGCCATATTGTGAACCGTCAAGGTAAAGGCCATAGCTTCCGTTTGCTATTGCATACGTCCCTGAAGGGTCAGTCCCTATATAATTTCCTTTTACTTCAAAACTTGTATATCTATATAAAGTAATACCATTGGTTTTATTCCCGGATACTGTATTATTTATTATTATAGGATATTTCCCGCCTGCTGAAAGAGACCCTTCTAAGTGTATTCCTGTTGCATTTGGAATAGCAACCCCCAATAAAGAAAGTCCTATAATATTGTTTGCTATATAAACATTGTCAACTCTATAACAGAATATCCCTGTTCCGTGATTTCCAGATATCAAATTTCTTTCTATTGAATTAAAATGAGAATTCCCCGATATAGAGATACCTGAAGCCCCATTTTCCAAACTCTTTTCTCCTAAATAATTTGTTCCTATATAATTTCCTTTTATTTTATTATTTGTTGAATCGGTAGTAATATAAATGCCTAAATTCTGGTTTCCTGAAATTATGTTCCTTTGTGATACAGTATCTCCTCCTATGGTGTTGTAGATTGATTGAGAAATATAAATGCCATAGTAATTGGATTTATATGAAGTAGAAAAGTAAGCTTGTAATGTCCCTTCTCCTGAAGCGGTAACTCCTAAATAACAGCCATAAATATGGTTATAACCTCCGCCTGTTATTTTTATTGCCGCGGGATATCCTGCTGTATTGTAAAATCCGCCTATTGCAAATCCCTCAATTGTGCAATTTGAGGAAGAGCTTAAATTGAAAGCTGAATATGGAGAATAAAACGAATTTCTCACGATTTCTATTCTTGGACCATAAGGATTGTTTGATTCCGTGTTTGGTTGTGTTGATCCTTTTATTGAAATATTATTTTTATTATTAATTG
>Ga0156553_112_pt1 | contig 16738 bp, 6 predicted proteins | sample RifOxyB2_FD_111948 | JGI IMG/M metagenome (GOLD analysis project Ga0156553, IMG submission 111948) | candidate division WOR-1 bacterium RIFOXYB2_FULL_37_13 | reverse complement strand
TGGCAAGATGAGCGCAATGTCTTTCATCTGCGATGGTCAAACGATGGAAGAAGTCGCCACTTCACTGGGAATATAATCGCGATGGGCGGCAGTATTAAAGTGGATAGTGTGCAGGGAACAGTTAACAGTAATGGAAATATGGTTAGCTGGGATATTACGGGCAGTAACGGAGGTTTCAATTTCACAGCCGACAAACAGGTGATGATTAACGCCAAAATCGACGACGACCCAAACAACCCAGACGTATCCGCCGACAAAGTCTATCTCGGCATGTCAAAATACACGCAATCATATTTGCCGATTGTGATTGATACAGCAACCAGCCAATTGGTCAATCTAACGGATGTAGGGGGCATGGGGTCGCAGGGGCAAGGGTCAAGTAAGGCATCATGTGCAGGTGAAATCGCATGGGACGGTCGCCTCGATACAGGCTCCTACGCAAACAACGGCGCCTATATCATAAAAACAATCGCCGAGGGAGCCGATGGACTTGGTCTTTCAACAGACGAAGCTATTGTAAATATAACAACCCCTTATGAATTTAATTTACAAAGCATATCCCCAAGTGATAAGACTTTCAGCACACTGGGATTACCAAATAATCTCTCTGTTTTTTATAATGTCTCAAAAGATTCTATCGTAACCGCTGACATCTACAACGAATCTGGCGAACACATAGCAAACCTTGCGAAAGGCGAACAATGTAGCGGCGCGATTAATCGTGCCACTACATTGTCCTGGCATGGCAACTATCCCAACGCAGACTCTACCCAAGTCGTAACAGGCGGTACCTATCGGCTTGTTATTAGAAGTTCCGCAATCGATGGCTCCGGCAGTGATGAAAAAGCTATAGATAATATATCAGTAAAATCATTTAGCACAAATTTTTCGCTAGTAAATTTATTGCCGATAGGAAACGAGGTTTATTTAAACAATCAAAAAGAACAGGTGGCAGAAGGCGAATCTCCATTTTATTTTTCAGCAAAAGGGATAGGGAAATATTATCCGCCAAAAGATTTTAATTATACATTAACTGCTACTGGCGAACAGAAAATAACAGGCTATCCATATGTTGCATATACAGGATTGATGCACAGAGGATTTAAAAAAATAAATGTCAAATTTAAAGTTTATCTTCATGTTAATGCTTATTATGAATCTAAGGATTGGCTTCTTAATTGGGGAAGCCAAGGAAGTGATTTTGACTTAGTACTTACAGGAGAAAAAACTTTTTCTGGAAATGACAAAATTTTTGAAACAACTTTATTGGCAAAAGCTTCGGATCATTATCCGCAAAATTCCTTAGGGCTTACTCGAGCTGGCGCAGTAACAGGAGCTACAATTAAAGGTATAGAAGTTTGGACAAGTGATGGATCATATTCTTTGGAGGTTGCAAGTGATCTGAATTTAAGTGAAAGCTCAAATTATTCAATTTTTGGCAAAGGAATCTTTTCCGCTCAAAACGCGGGATACGCCAATGGGGCTGACTATAATGTTGTTGTTAAAATAAAACTTCCCGACGAAAGTCCAATCGAATATTCCCGTCTCACCAACCGATTTGTTCCGTTTATTGGATTTGTTTCCGCAAAACAATCTGTTACAAAAGATTTTTCGGAATACATGGTTGATGTTCAAAAAGGGCTGGGCTTTCCCGGCAAAAGTTTCTTTAATGACCCAAATGCCAAATTTGGAAGCCCATATAAATCAAATGATGAAATGATTGCCGAATTTACAGGTAAAAGTTGGGATGAAATAAATAAACTTATTAAAGAAAAAGCAAACGATATAAGTGTTTCAGGCGGTTCCGGCAATATTACAACAGGTTACGATTCATATCTTTCGGACGAATATTTTGAATTTATACCAATAACAAAACCTGATGGAGGAGATATCTCTTGCCTTAAAAACTATCCGGCTGTTACTGCATACACAAATTTGGTTTATCCCGCAGAAGGGTCAAACGGAATAATTTCACCGCTTAACTTGTCATGGCCATTTAATGAAGCGGAATACAATAATTTTTTAAATGAACAATCAAAAAAACTTGAAAAACTAATAGAAAATCCCCAACAAAATTATACCGGTTATGGAGCAACTAACTTATCAACAAATATGACAGCTTGGACATTTGATGATGAAGAAATAAATAATCGAAAAAACCCTGTAACAAGCTCCAAAATAGGAACAGGTCAGGTAAGATTTGAAAAAAATCAGAAAAAATCTGTTTGGAGATGTGATAAAACAAATGGAGAACTGATATCTCTTTCTAATTTAGGATATACAATTATAAATCCTATTTATTCTATTCAAGGCAATAATAGGGATATAAAAGTATACTTAACCTCAACATTTCTTAACGGGAATATAAACGCAGAAACGGTTGATAATAGCGGATTTGATTGGACAACAGCGGATGATGGTAATTTATTGATATCAAATAATGCTATAACATCCGGTTTATCTGATTTTAATCAAGAGTATTTCTTAGGCAGGAGAACTTACAAACTCTCCGACTTTTATAAGATAAGCGATGACTATCAATCAGCAAGTGCCTTAAAGTATACTTTTTTAAAATACAATCCTTTCAATAATAATTTCGAAAGCCCAACCGACAATCCAAATATTATAATATCAGACTGGACAATTGCGGTAAAAGATAAATCAGGAAATGAAAATCGTGATATAAGACTTGAATCTTTAAATAATGAACAAAACCCTATAGATAAAACTATAACTTTAAAACTTAAAATTGATTCACCAGAAGACCGTTTTGTTGAAATAGAAGGAACAGCACCAAGCGCTTATGAGCTATCTTATTTTGACGGCAAAACATGGAAAACAATCTCAAAATCTGATGAAGGAAAATCAGGTCGTCTCGCATGGTGGAATGTATCTCGTTTAAACGGCAAATATACTGTTCTTCTGAAATCAAACGGAATTATCGCGACCCGAGATATTTCTATAGGAACGATTGTTCCAAAAGGGACTGCAAAAACAGTCTACAGCGCTTACAAACGAGCCCAGCTTGAATTTCCAGCCGGCGCTTTCAAAGATGAAAACGGCATTCCAATAGATAAACTTGCGACGATAACGCCTGTTTCATTAAAAGAAATATATATAAGAAATAAGCCCATCATTTTGACGACAGGTCCGATTGTTGAAATAAAACCATCTCCATGGAGATTCTCGATGGATTCTCGCCCTACTCTCAAATTTATCTATACATTAGAAGACTTAAGAGAACTTGAACTTTGGAATGATTCGATGGAAATTCCTGAAATTGGCAAAGATTATGGCTTGCCTCTAAATATCCACCAGATAACAAAATCAGGAGACCTTCAAGTTGTTTCAGGAAACAAACAGGATGTTGAGCTAAACAATGGCGAATACCAGTATGTTTTCTATGCTCCACTTGACCACTTTTCAACATATACATTATTAAACGGTAAATTCTCTTTGTCTGCTCCCATCGTTTTCGCGGATCGCTATATTACAAACAAAGAAACTGTGACTATTTATGGAACAGCAGAGCCCAACTCCATCTTAAATGTTTATGTTTACAAAGAACCAGTAAATACCCCTCTCCCTCTGGGAGAGGGGAAATTGCCTGGCAGTTCTCAAAACACCTCAAAGTCGGGTGAGGGCTTGGTTACAGCGGGAGAAGACGGAAAGTTTAATTTCAAAAATATTCCGCTTTCGACAGAAGGAGATAACTATATATATGTAACATCTCATCCTGCAGGCGATGAGAATGTTACAACATACAGCGATGTTATGGTGAAAAAAGATACGGTAGCGCCTTCCGTCGAATGTAGCAAAACCTTGTCAACCTTCTCTCCCAACGGCGACGGTAAATTTGATTCGATCGATTTTACATTAAAATCAAATGAGAACGGGACGATTTACTTTAAATTGGAAAAAGTAAAGTGACGAAAATTCGTATATGAAAATTGCAAAATGTCTTGGAACTCTTGGAATCTATTAGTATTATTGAGGAAAGTAAGGAGACTACGAATTAAATATGGTTAAACTGAAAATATTGATTTTTTGTTTTATATTTTTTATAACATCATTTTTTAGTCCTCCCGCGCATTCAATGGGAGCTATCCCGAAAATAATAGAATTGGTGGTTGTTGCTATAATTGTAAGTATCCATCCTCCTCAAGGAGAAGTTCAAAAACCCCCTTCATATCAGCCTCCAAAGCCTAAAGGATACTCTTTAGATGTCTCATTGGATGGTCCTACTGAAGTGCCCTGGGATGGAGAAAGTGCTAGATCCTTTGAATTAGATTTTAAGAAAGATGGGGATCACATTGATAATTTGCCTGAAGGAGCAAAACTGTATGTTTGCCATGTTAATGTTGAAGCTCCTTTAATTCAAATGAATGCAGGGAATAAGGCATATGTTGGCGAAGAAGAAGGGGATATTTCCATAAAAAGGATTTATCCATTTTTTAATGCAGTAAATAGGATCACAGAAATAGATTATTTTTTAAATCCAAATTTATATAATGAAATTATTTCTGTAACTTTGAATGTTTACAAAGCAATTGATGGCTCTTTAATTTATGCTAGAACCGAATCACTCCCTTTGAATTCTTCTCTAAAACCTTTTATTTGGAATGGCAAAAATACTCAAGGAGAGATTTTAGGTGAAGGTGATTATTTAATTGAAGTTGTGTGTTCAAAAAATGGAAAGATTTTAACTTCAAAAAAAGTCAAAGTCTCTTTAAAAAAACCAATAGGAACAACAGAAGAAGAAATTTCATATTCCGGGATAGATAATTCTTTGCTATTATTTTCCCCTGAAAAATTTTCAAACAAAAATTCAGACAAAGTGTCTATAGTTGTTAAAGACAAAGAAAACAAAGAACTTACAAAAAAAGATATAGATATATCTTTTGCGAAGTCCAGTCAGATGCCTTCTCCATCAGAAAGCTTTCTTAATTTTTCAACCAATGTTGCTGGCAATATAGATGGTATCCCTATAAAAATTGAAAACATAAACGCCAGCTCAACTAAAACAAGTCTTTTAAGGCTTACTGTTTTTGATGGCGATGCAAGCCAAGCCATAATTTATGAGCTTGATAAAGCAAATCAAACTGTAAGAGTAAAAGATTTTTCCATTGACAGGGTTTATAGCTTGGCAAATTCTAAGGATAAAGAAAATTGCTATGTTATTCTTTCAAAAATAAATGATTTAATGACAGCCTTATATAATAGTAAAGGTTTATCATTTGATGTCAATAAAAACAGTTTTAACTTTGACTCTAAATATGTTCAATCTATTGCTCCTGGGATTAAATTGAGTTCAACTTCTGTTGGAGATTTAATTACTTTAAAAGCAGAAAAAGAAGGAGAGGTTTTTGAAGTTAGTTATAATGTTAAAGATGGAATTATTTCTAATAATGGAAGTGTTCAATTTGCTTCAAATTATTCTTTAGATGATCAAGTGGTAAGTGCTGCGTCTGCGTCTCAAGATAATAATGGCTATACTAATGAAATAGGGAAATCTTTTAGTTTTGCAATTCAAGTTTCTATAGATATGAGATCTTTAATTGAATATATTTTTGTGTTAATGGGGGCAAGCTCTACCAACTTATATCCAAAACATTATATAGAGCCCGTTATAAATAACTGCTTTTGGAATAATGAAGCTACAGGAAACTTGATATTGCAGGGAACATTACTAATTCAGGCAGAAGAAGGTGATAAAAGCTCAAAAGATTATAATAAGGTGCTTCAAGCTTATGTTAATGGCAAGCCTTCATATGTTTTTCCAAATACCAGAGATGGCAGCTGGACATTTTCAACAAGTGTAAATCCTTTAAGCTATGGAGAAAATAAAATCAATATTATTGTGCTTAATGACGGGATTCCTATATCCGAAAGTGGCGATATAACTGTATATTGGACAGGGAGTTCTAATGTTGCACCTCCTACCTCTTCTTCTGAAGTTGAAACAGACCCCTATGATGACACCATCTATCCTGCCTCTGTCAGTAATACAAGCAATTTTATTTTGCTTGAACCTAGAGATAGGCAGATTTTTGGCGTAAAATTTTCTAACAATTCTAATTCAGAAGGCCTCACTTTTTTAAAAGTTAGTGGAATTGCTGTCCCCAATGGAAATGAACAACTTAGGCTTTCAGTTAATGGGTATGAATATCCAATAGAAATCAATTCAGGTGGAAATTTTAGTGGAGTTTTTGAGGTTTTATTAAAAGAAAGTGAAAATATTTTTAAAATTTATTATGGGAATAAAACCTATTCAAAGACAATTATAGGCACTATAAAATTCAGTAACTCACCTTATAGAAATTTACTTTATGTTGTAAAGACTGGGGACTTTCTTTTTAATGTGAAAAAACAGGAAGGATTTAATTGGATACCCATGGCTCCTGATCATACAGGAATTTATGTCGGAAATGGTAAAGTTGTTGACGCAGTTTGGAACACAGTACAGGAACAACCAATTTCTACTTGGGTTGGCCAAGGGCTTTATACTATAACAAGCGTTCCAAAAATTGTAGATACTAAAACAAGAATAGAGGTTGGAAAGTTAGTTTCTATGCAACAAAGTAAATATGGATATGATATACCCCTTCTTGGGTATGATAAATATTATCGATATGGCTTGGTCGGACATTATGATGGGCCTGACAACGGCAAGTTCTATTGCAGTGAGCTTGCCTATTGGGGTTGGGAAAAAACTGTTGGAATAGGGAATTTTGGATTAGAGATGAGTAAACTAATATTCCCTGTGGGTGAAGGACCTTTGCATGGCTCAATACTTCCTGCTTTTCTTTGCAGAGAAAGCATGATGGTTAAAAGGGAGGAGAAATGATGCACTTAAAAATCCGACTTACTTGTTTTTTATTTCTAACTTTTCTTATATCTCTTTGTTATGGAGAGCCTTTAAATTGTTATTGGGTTTCAAATGACAATGATAATCTTTATGTTCTTTCCGGAGATAAAATTTTATCTTTCAGTAGGGAAGGAGTTTTTAATAAAGTGATAAATAGAAGAATTTTTGATTTTGAAATAGGAGATGTTGGTGAATATATATTTATTGGCAGGTTTAGGTTTAAAGGATTTAATAAGGAAGATTATAGTTTTCAAACTATTGAAGCAAGATATAAATATCAAAAAGGTAATGTTCGCTATGGCTTCAAAGAAGGAGAAAGCCCTATAGTATCTTTTGAAGCAATAAAACCTACGTTTCAAGAAATTGTTAATTATTTAAAAGTTGAACCAACGATAAAGGCTATCATTGAAAATACGGTTTATCCAAAAGCGATAGCTGTGAATAGTGAAGGGAATTTTTGCGCTTTGGGGAGAAATATTTTTTTAGAAAATGACATATTAGCGTTACTTGATAAAAATGACGGGCATCCTGTATGGGTTAGGAAGATTGCAAGGTTTGAAGGCGTTAGGACAAATTTGCGAAATCCTATGGGGATAGCAGTTGATAGTGAGGATAATATTTATATTACAAATCCCGGCTCCTATTGCGTGCATAAATATGATAAGCGTGGGAATTTAATTGCAATGTGGGGGAAAGTTGGGAGAGGAGACGGAGAATTTAAAGCGTCTTGGGCAATTGCAGTGGATAAAAGTAACAACGATGTTTATGTAACAGACAATTTGTACGATGCCGGATTTGCGGGTACATTCTTAAGAGAACCCCCTCAAATAAGAGTGCAAAAATTTGATTCAAAGGGGAACTTCTTGCTTAAATGGGGGCGAACATTTATTGCAGGGTTCGATATTTTCCCTCCCGCACTGCATCATGATACCGATCTACATGATCTTGAAAGTATAGCAATTAATAATAAAGGATTTGTTTATGTATTAGAAACACAAAAAGATTGTATTGTTAAATTTGATGGGAATGGTCGTTTCATAATGCGCTTTGGCATGAGAGGGAATGGAACAGGTCAACTCGCAAGCCCTCAATCATTGTCCATAGATATTGAAAACAATATTTATGTTGCGGATTCCGACAATAATAAGATAGTCAAATTTGATGAAAATGGTAAGTTTTTGATGGAAATTAAATATAATGAGGAGCTAAATCAATGAAAAAAAGAATGATTTTAATCGTATTGCTGATGTTTTTTTGTAATTTGAGTTTTGCAGAGGAAATTGCTTCTACAGAAGGCACAAGAAATATAGGCTTGCCTGAATTAAAAGATCCCTGGGAGGCGGCTAGAAGATCAGCTCTTTTGCCTGGTTGGGGACAGAAGTATGCGGGAGATGTTAAAAAGGGCGATGAGATAATGATGTCCGCTCTTATGGAAATAGCTTTTACTTTATATGTTAAGTTGGAAAAAGTAGATAATGCTCCTAATGAAGCTTCAAAATACCAAGGACAATTTTTGTATGATACTTTTTTATATATGCTGGCAGTTGGTTATGTCGCCAATATTATTGATGCTTATTGTATAACAAATGACATAAATAATGGAGAATATTATGTTGAAAGGAACCCTTGGGAAGCAGTTTTTAAGTCTGCAGGGCTTCCGGGCTTTGGACAATTTTTTGGGAAAAATTATTTGGATGGGATTCTTTATGTGTCCTTAATACCTTTTTTTATATCTAAAAGTAGTTCAGAAAATTACCATTACTATGATGGGGGAAAAGATGTTAATTTAACCGCATCCTTAACTTCATATCTTGGTGGAGCTTATTATTTGACCAATCTTTTAAGTGCTTATTTTGGTGTTTCATCAAAAAACGAAGAAGCAAGAACGCGAGAGGGACAAAATAAAGTGGCTATTTATCCCGAGTACGATTTCTTTAAAAATGCTTTCCAGTTGAAAATGTCTTATGCTTTGTGATTTTTTTAAGTGTATCTAGGAGATTTTTGATTTGAAAAAAATTGTTTTATTTATTTTTATTTTTTTTGTTTTATCTGTTGTTGGATTTACTGCAACAATAGATGTTGTTGCTTCTTTTAATGTTTCTAATTTGAATAACCCATATAAACTTGCAGTTAATAAAGAAGGTTTTGTTTATGTGGTTGATACGATCAATAATGCCATAAAAAAGTTTAGCAATACCGGGGATTTGATAAAGACCTTAACAACATTCAATAATGGGGATACATTTAAACAACCTCAAGGGGTTTTGTTTGATTTTGATAGTAATTTGTATGTTATTGATACCGGAAATAATAGAATTATAAAATTTTCTGATAAAGACAATGATTTTATTTTTTTATCTGTGGGAGAAAATTTACCTGATAACTTGTCCTTGAAATCTCCAAGAGCAGGCAGAATTGATAAAGATGGCAATTTATTTATAGCTGATACTGCCAACAATAGAGTTATAAAGGGTTCGACAGGAATGGTAATAGGCCAAGGTAGTGGCGGTATTTCTGCAAAGAGTATTGGCAATATATCTTCGAATCAAATTACCAGCCCTTATGGCATAGACCTTGATAACCAAGGCAATTTATATGTCGCAGATACAGAAAACCATAAAATAAAAAAATATGGACTTAATGGAGAATTGCTTATGGAAATTGGAGAAAAAGGTGTGGGGCGAGGAGAATTTTTATATCCTTGCGATGTCGCGCTTGATTGTAATGAGAATATTTATGTTGCGGATACAGAAAATCATAGAATACAAAAATTTGATAAATTTGGTAAATTTATTTGCTCATTTGGAACGCAAGGCTTAAAAGAAGGGAATTTTTTTGCCCCAAGAGGGATTTCTATAGATAAAAATTCAGGTTTTATCTATGTTGCAGACGCAGAAGGAAGGATCCAAAAATTTAATATAGCAATAGGCATAGCAGATGCTAAATTGAGCAATAAAGTTTTTTCTACAAAATCTTCCGCGAATAAAAGATTGACAGAGCTTGAATTTTACTTAAAAGAAGAGGGCATTGTGTCAATTGATGTTTTTGACTCTAATGGGGGATTAGTAAAGAGCCTTGTCCAAGGATTAAAGCAAAAACCAGGTAGTTGTTCCTTTTCATGGAATGGAGATGATAATGCTTCAAAATTGGCTGATAGTGGAGAATATTCTTTTAGAATTGAAGTCCATTCGGAAGACAATGTAAAAAATTCACCGCTAATAGAAAAAACTGTAATAATTGATAACACTCCTTTAGGAATTAATTTATATCCTCCTTTAATTGAGCTTGAATATGGAAGAGGAGATATAAAAAAGTTTGAACTGCCTTATAAAGCATCAAAGACTGCAGAAATAAAGTTTGAAATTAAGTCTATAAGTGGAAAAAATATTTACATCAGTCAAGAAGTTCCTCCGGGAAGTAAAGAGGTAAATCTTTTTGTTTGGAATGCATTGGAGGCTAATGTTAAAATAGAAAAAGAATATGTTGTATATGCAACTGCTTCTGATGAAGTTGGGAATATATGTTTTGAAAATATAAAAGTTACTACTGATGATGAGGCACCTAAAATTACAGGGAACAACCCTTCAAAGAAAGTTTTTTCTCCTAGGTTGAACCAAATAATGACTGTTTCCTTTGAGGTGAAAGATAATATTTTTGATCCTCTATTTAATTTAAAGGCTTATATAGAAGATGAAAATAGTAGAATTATTTGTGAAATTCTAAGCGCAGAAACTGTTCCTTCTGGAGAAGTAATAGTTTCATGGAACGGAAGAGATTTAAGTGGCAATATTGTTGAAGATGGAACCTATAAAATTGTTTTAAAGGTAAATGATGGAGTTGGGAATTTGGGGTATAGTTATTTGATCGTAGAAGCTGATTCGACGCCGCCTACAGCGACAGCAATCCCCAGCGCGGCAGTCTTCTCCCCCAACGATGACGGGAAATTCGATTCGATTAACTTTAAACTAAAATCAAATGAAAAAGGAACGATTTGCTTTAAATTGGAAAAAGTGAAGTGACGAAAATTCGTCAATGATTTTTTATTTTTTTGAAATTTCCACTTAAATAGTAGGAAAAAATGAAAAGACTTAAAAGGGGTTTATATGAAGTTTATTAAAAGTTTGATTGTTGTTTTAATGATTGGTCTTTTTGTTAAAGGATCGTTTGCTTTTCAGTTGGGAAATCAAGTTGAGCTTTCTACCGAAGCTGAAAGTCTAACTGAATTTTTATTAAACAAAGAAAAACTTGATAATAGTTTAGAAGATGGTATTTATAATTACACAAGCTACTCAATCGACGAGGCCGGCAATATCAGCAACAATATTACAGGCCAGATAAAAGTCGATACAACCTCGCCTGCCGTTTTATCCCTTGAAGCTCTTCCAAGCCCATTCACCCCTAACGATGACGGGGTAAATGACAGCACGAAAATTTTGTACAAACTGTCAGAACCCGCTTATGTAACAACAAACATCTACCGCGATGACGGTGCACTTTATAAAACTTACAAAGCGTTAACAAACGATTTTCAATATCCCCACCTTGAATCCTCGAACCCTGGATCCCTTGAAACCTTTTGGGAGTGGGATGGGAAAGGTGGTCGCGGTGAACTTATTGGCGGCAAATTTACTTATGAAGTAATTGCAGAAGATAATGTTGGCAATTTGATTTCATCGGAAACAAAGGAGATTGTTGTTGATAGGGCAACATCTCTTATCCCATATTGTTATGCCGAGCCCGATCCGTTTTCCGCTGTGCGTGAAAAAGGCAACCATACTGATATAAAATATTATGTGTCGCGCGACAATGTTTTAGTGACAATTGAAGTTCTTGGTAAAGAAGATAAGCCGATAAAAATTCTTGCTTTGGGCGAGCTTCAAAACAAAGGGGATCATTCTGTCTCTTGGGATGGCGATTTCCAGGAAGATTATACAGGCTCTGTTTGTCCAAAAGACAAGACAAAAGTTTGCGACAGTGCGTACCAGTTTAGAATAACAGCTTATGACTCCTACAACCGTGACAATTGTCTGAATTCAAATACAGTTTATGTTGATAACACAGCGCCATATATCACGATTTATCCGGTTGAGGTTAATTATGTAAGTCGTGAAGCAAGGCTTAAATATAATATCCCGGAAAATTCAACGGTAAATGCCGCGCTTTATGATGAAAACGGGATACTACTGCAAAACTTTATTTCAGATGAAGTAAAAACCGCGGGGGAATATTATTTGACATGGGATATGAAAAATAAACCGTCGGAAAAAGTGTATTTTAAAGTTTCCGCGCGGGATTCGGCAAAAAATAGCGATGAGAAAAAAACAGAAGCCTTTTCAGTTGAGCCTGAAAGCGTTTTAACTATCGCTGATTTTGTTACTACCCCCAACCCATTTACTCCAAACGGTGACGCAATAGATGATCAAGTGCGAATATCGTACAAATTATTGGGCGGGGTTCCTGATTACAAAGTTACAATAGAGATACTAAACGGAGCGGGGGTGACTGTTCAAGAGCTTACAAGAGACGAGGTTGAAGGAGCGGGGAGCTATTCGATTAATTGGGACGGACTTTTGAGTGAGCAGTTTGCAGTGAACAGTGTACAGAAAAAAATATTGGAGGATGGCAGGTATTATGTGAATATTATGGTTCAAGATAAATTGGGGAATAAAGTTAGCGGGCAGAAAGAGATTCTTCTTGTCGCGACAAGACCGGATGTCAGCATAGATACGAATTATGAAATATTTTCTCCAAATGGGGATGGAATAAAAGATGAGATACAATTTAATTATTCAATTCTTTACAATCAAGCCTATGTAGACGGGCAAGCCCTTGTAAAACTTGAAGTCCTAAATTCCAGCATGGAGAGCGTATGGGGCAAAACCTTTTCTCATACTCCTGGGAATTATTCTTACTTGTGGGACGGTTCCCCTCTCCTTTTAGGAGAGGGGTTAGGGGTGAGGCTTTCTGCAGGTCAATATTATGTAAAGATTTCTGCAACAGACAGTCTTCAAACTAGCGCGATTGCGAAGACGGCAGGATTTACTTGCGATTATTCAAATCCTAATTTGGAGATAATTTCTGTAGAGCCCAATCCTTTTAGCCCTTATGTCAACGGCAAAAAAGATCAGACGGTCATAAGCTACACCCTTGCGAAACAGGCATATGTTACAGTCACTGTCAAAAAAGATGGAGAGACGATAAAAATTCTTCAAGATAATAAATTGACAGAGGCTTATGTCCCGATAGTTTCTGCAAGCTCTAAAAAGATAAAAGCAAAAGGGATACCGACTCTTACATGGGACGGGAAAGATAGTGAACAGTTTACAATTAACAGTGGACAGTATGATATAGCAATTTCAGCTATGGATTTGGCGGGAAATACATATGAAGTTTCTCAACCCGTTACCGTTGATAATGCGACACCTGAAGCGCCATCAATTGATGTAATAGCCTCATGGACGAATAAGTCCTCGCAGGAAATATCAGGTAGTGCGGAAGCTACTTCATCAGTTGAGGTTTATCTAAATGATGTTTTAGTGAAAACTGTTAGCGCAAATGGTTTAAACAGATATTCAACTTTTGTGACATTAGGGCTTGGAGAGAATAAGATAAAAACTCGTTGTGAAGATAGAGCTGGAAATGTTTCAGGATTTTCTTCTATTACGGAAGTCTTTTATGAAACAGACGCTCCAATCATCACCAACATCTCCGTCTCACCAAACCCCGCGACAGTCGGCACTTTAGAAATCAGCTTTACTGTCTCGGAAACCCTAGAGGCTGACCCGGTTGTCAAAATAAACGGCAATCCTGCGATAAGAACCAGTGAACAGTTTACAGTGAACAGTGTACAGTATGAATACATCTATAATATAACGACAAGCGATGTACAGGGAAATACTGTTGTTTCTATTGAAGCGGTTGATTTGGCAAAAAATAAAATTGTCTATACAAATAATAAACTTTTGACAATAGACACTATATCTCCAGAAAAACCGATCTTGAATAATTTGCCAAATTATACGAATAAACAGGCTCAAGAAATTGTCGGAACAGCAGAAGCAGGCTGTAAGATTTTTGTATATAATGACAGCAAACTTTTTTCTTCAGCAGAAGTTTTATCAATAGGTATTTTTAAATCGACAATTCCTTTAAATAGGGGAGATAATGCGATAACTGTTTTGTCTCAAGATTCGGCAGGCAATATAAGCGCAATCAGTGATGCGGAAAATATAATTTATGATCCTGATTCTCCAGCTGTTTATGGCATAGAAGTATCGCCTGCTATTGCAACGGTCGGGACAATAGAAATAAAATTTGCTGTTTCAGAAACTCTGAAATCAAATCCTGTAGTCACAATAAACGGCAATCCTGCTATAAGAAATAGAACAAGTGCAAGTGAACAGAACAGTGTACAGTATGAATACAGCTATAATATAGCGGCAGACGAGCAACAAGGCTCTGCGGGTATCGCTATAAAAGTTACAGATTTAGCAGGTAATTCAACGACCTATAATTCTGATGATTTGTTGGTTATTGATTGTATAGCGCCAATTGCGCCGGTTGTTAATGATTTGCCGGAGCATACGAATGTTGGATCACAGGTGATAGCTGGAAATGCTGAAGCTAATGCTTCTATTTATATTTACAATAATAATCTGCTTGTTGGATCGACGGAAACTTTAGTTAACGGGACATTTAATAAAACAATAGCGCTTGATATTGGAAATAATGAAATAAAGGTAAAAGCAAAAGACGCGGCTGGGAATATTAGTCAGTTTAGTAATGTCCAAACTGTCGTTTATGATATAACAAGCCCCGAAATATCAACTGTATCTATTGATCCATCCTTATCGAGCATTGGACAGGTGACGATTAGTTTTACAGTCTCAGAAACACTTGAATCGGATCCTGTGGTGACAATAAATGGGAACAGGGCAGGGAAGATAAGTGAACAGAAACAGAGTGAACAGTTTACAGTGTACAGTGTACAGTATGAGTATAGTTATAATATAGCGGCAGACGAGCAACAAGGCTCTGCGGGTATCGCTATAAAAGTTATAGATTTAGCAGGTAATTCAACAACCTATAGTTCTGATGATTTGTTGATTATCGATTGTATAGCGCCAGTTGTGCCGGTTGTTAATGATTTGCCGGATTATACGAATGTTGGATTACAGGTGATAACAGGAACTGCTGAAGCTAATGCTTCTATTTATATTTACAATAATAATCTGCTTGTTGGATCGACAGAAACTTCGTCAGGCGGAACTTTCAGTAAAACAATAGCGCTTGATATTGGAAATAATGAGATCAAGGTAAAAGCAAAAGATGCTGCTGGAAATATTAGTCAGCTTAGTGATGGCCAGACTATTGTTTATGATATAGAGGAGCCGCGTTTAAGTTTTATTGAAGTCTCCCCTTCCTTGTCAACAATAGGATCTGTTTTAATCGGTTTTACAGTTTCAGAGCCATTAATATCTGATCCTGTTGTTGATATAAATGGCAATTTGGCAGTCAGACAGAGTATGGAGAATCAGATTTCTGGAATTCGATATTATTATACTTATGAAGTAACAAAAGCTGATCAGGAAGGAGCCGCGACTATTTCGATAAAAGCGGGCGATATGGCAGGCAATCTTACAACTTATAGCTCTGATAAATTTTTGACTATTGATTTTAGCTCTCCTGATGCCCCTTCAATTGCAGTTTTGCCTAATTATACAAATATCAATACTTATACAATATCAGGGGAAGCGGAACCTAATACGCAAATTAGCATATACAATAATAATGTTTTAGTGGCAACGATAAACTGTGAAAATGATGGAACATTTAGCGTAACAATTACTTTGAATATTGGCAAAAACGAAATAAAAATTACAGCTGAAGATTCCGCAGGTAATATGAGCGAGCTAAGTAGTACGCAAACAATTGTTTATGATATAGAAACTCCTAAAATATCTGAAATTAGTGTTAATCCATCCTTGTCGAGCCTTGGCTTTGTTCTAATAGAGTTTACAGTATCGGAGAAATTGATGAGCGATCCTTCCGTAAAAGTAAATGACAGTGTTGCTGATAAGATTATTGGGATTCAAAATGCTGGAGGGGCAAGTTGGAGTTATCAATATGCTTGCAACATAGATTCAAGCGAGCAGCAAGGCTCTGCGACTATTTCAATAAAAACGACAGATCTGGCAGATAATTCAACAACCTATAGTTCTGATGATTTGTTGGTTATAGATTGTGTTTCTTCAATTGCGCCGGTTGTTAATGATTTGCCGGATATACGAATGTTGGATCACAGGTGATAGCCGGAACTGCTGAAGCTAATGCTTCTATTTATGTTTACAATAATAATCTGCTTGTTGGCTCGACGGAAACTTTAGCTAACGGGACATTTAATAAAACAATAGTACTTGATATTGGAAATAATGAAATAAAGGTAAAGGCAAAAGATGCTGCCGGAAATATTAGTCAGCTTAGTGATGGCCAAACTATTGTTTATGATGTTGAAAGTCCCAAGCTGTCTGAGGTTGGAGTTAATCCATCCTTGTCGAGCCTTGGACCGGTGATGATTAGTTTTACAGTTTCTGAAACACTTGAATCGGATCCTGTGGTGACAATAAATGGGAATAGGGCAATAAAGATAAGTGAACAGGAACAGAGTGAACAGTTTACAGTGTACAGTGTGCAGTATGAGTATAGTTATAATATAGCGGTAGACGAGCAACAAGGCTCTGCGGGTATCGCTATAAAAGTCACAGATTTAGCAGGTAATTCAACAACCTATAGTTCTGATGATTTGTTGATTATCGATTGTGTCTCGCCAATTGCGCCGGTTGTTAATGATTTGCCGGATTATACGAATGT
>Ga0156553_168_pt1 | contig 21866 bp, 29 predicted proteins | sample RifOxyB2_FD_111948 | JGI IMG/M metagenome (GOLD analysis project Ga0156553, IMG submission 111948) | candidate division WOR-1 bacterium RIFOXYB2_FULL_37_13 | reverse complement strand
AAGCAAGCGTTCCTGCTGTTGCCGCCCATGAATAGGTTAAATCAAGCCCGCTGGCATCTGTTGCCGCGCAGGTAAGGGTCGCGACATCTCCTCCGCGTAAAGTTGTAGGAGTGTAGCCCAAACTTGTTATTTTTATAACAGAGGAAGAGCCTGAAGCCGAAACAATTAATTGCAAAGTTCCGATTGTTGTGTAGGTTCCATTACTGACTGAAACTGTGACGGTATAAGTTCCTTCCTGTGTAGGAGCCGTCCATGTGACAGTTTTTCCAGCATTACTTGAAAGCGTTCCTCCGTTTGCACTCCATGTTATTGATAACGTGGTTGTTTCTGTTGTGCTGCCTGTACTGTTGCCAGTAACACAGGTAAGAGTTGAAGAAAATCCAGCGATTCCTGTTGCAGGAGAAGCGGTAAGGCTGCTTATTATAGGAGATTGATCTGATTCTTGGGTGCTGGAAACTACTATAATGTTTAACGAATTTGAGCCTGAAGAAGATCCGTTGCTGACACTTACAGTTATCTGGTATGTCCCTGGGGTGGCGGGTGCTGTCCAACTGACAGGGTTTGATGAAGTGCTGGAAAAAGTTCCTCCGTTTGCGCTCCATGAATAAATGAAAGTTCCGGAAGAGCTTCCTGATGAATAAGTTCCTGATGTAACAGATGCACTTGCGGTAATACTTGTTGTTTTTCCAGCTACGACTGTAGACGGTGAAGCCGTAAGGTTGACTGTTAATGTTGTAGAGCTGCAGCCATATAAAGCTGAAACAGAAATTAATAGAGACAGTAACATTAATGATTTCAGTGTTCTTTTCATATATTGTTTGCCTCCGTTCCCTTATAATTAGAACATGTAATTGGAGGCAGTGTCAAGCTTATCTGTACAAGAATAATTGATGTTTTTACATCTCTAAATAAAATTGGAAGAGCGTTGGTTTTTTTGTTATAATCTTTAAAAAGTTATGTTATTTGCCAGGATGTTTTTTGTATTGTTTTTTTTGACAACTGTTGTTTTTGCTTTTACTTCTGAAGTTGTTGTTTTTCCATCGGATAAAATTCAAGGGGAGGGGCCGTTCCCTTATAATTATAGAATAATCGACGACCATATTCATGCCGGAGGCCATCCTTTAAATCCCAAAAATAATTTAAGAAATAACGATGAGCAGGCTTTGCATATCCTTAAATATTTAAAATCAAAAGGCGTTGAAACAATAATAGATTTAGACAATACCAGTTCGATCTATTTTAGATATAAACGACTGTTGAGGGAAGCAGGGCTTGAATGTTTTTTTGTTCCAATGAATGCCGATAAAACGCCAAACAAGGAAGAATGGCTTGATATAAAAGAGGCGATGAAAGACCCTGTTTATTTACATTGCAAATGGGGGGCAGATAGGACAGGTGCCATAATTGCGCGTTATCTTGTAGAAGTAAGGGGATATTCTCCAAAACAAGCCTTTGAAGCTGTTATCACCGGCGGGACGCATGCGGGGACTCTTGGAGGATTAAAGGCTGAGAAATACCAAAAACTTGTCAAATTTTTCTGGCCGGATTATTCACCAAAACTTCTTTCAAGAAAGTGATCGGGGATTTTGATTGAGAGTTGGAACTCTAGGTTCTCTAATATAGAAATTATACTATTATGTGGAAATTTGTCAATGCACATTTTTTTGTGCGTTTTTCAGCCTATCTTTTACATTATTTACATAATATAATGTATAAACACATATGATAATTGGGCTTATGGGACCAATAGGGGTCGGCAAGACAGAAGCATCAAAAATTCTGCGGGGACTTGGAATTTGTATCATTGATGCCGATGAAATTGCCCATAAACTTATTGAGCAAAAATCTGTTATAAAAAAGATATTATCTGGATTTGGGCAAAATGTTGCCTTAAACGGAAAGGTTGACAGAAAAAAGCTTGGTGAAGTTGTTTTTGCCGACATCAAAAAGTTAAAGAAGCTTAATGATGTTTTGCATCCGAAGATAAAAAAGGAGATTAAAAAGGCGATAAAAAATCTTTTGCCTTTTGACCATATAATTGTTATAGATGCGGCTCTTCCCTGTTTGTTTGAAGGATTAACAGATAAGGTGTGGCTTGTTTGGAGCACATACAATTTGAGGGTTAAGCGGCTGCTTAAAAAGGGACTTAGAAGGGATAAAATTAAAAAGATTATGCGTATGCAGGCTTCTAAAAAAGAGTATTTAAAAACTGCGGATAAAATTTTACATAACAATAAAACCTTGAAAAGCTTAAAGGCTGAGATAATAAAATTGGCTGCGGGACTAGGATTTGAACCTAGATAGCATGCTCCAGAGGCATGCGTCCTACCATTAGACGATCCCGCAATTTATAGCTGACTGCTCTCTGTAAATAAGTTTACAACATTTGGATTTAAATTGGAATAAAAATAAACACAATAAGCATGAAAAAATCGTAAAAACTAAAACTTATGTGATTTTAAATACATTCTTTATCTAAGGACAAAATCATCGGCAATAAAATCCGGTTGTTTTTCTGCTGAACGGGCTTCTTCTATTGATTTTGTATTTCCTGATAAGACCAAAAGGCTATGTATTCCTGCACCATGGGCTCCTTCAATATCATAGTCAAGAGAGTCTCCAACCATTAAAATTTCATCTTTACGGACAGAAGGCAAAAATGATAACGCAATTGATAATGCAAGATCATAAATCGGAGCAAATGGTTTTCCTAATCAATATGCTCTTTATCAATATAAATTTCTTGGCGTAATAGCTGATCTTTTAAGCGATCAACAGAATGGTTTGCCGAATTTGATACGATAATAGCCTCTTTCCCTTATTCCTGTATTTCCGCGATGGTTTTTTCAACTCCGGCAATATGTCCGCTCTCTGTTTTTAGAACACCATAAAGATCAATAAAAAAAACTCTATGATTTTTTATGATTTGACGTAAAGGGAGAGATTGAATATTCATGTTAATTTGTCTTAAATATTTTTATTAAATTTCATTTTTGCCAGCGAGAGTTCGAATCTCTCCTCCTCCGTTTTAAGAAGAAGCCGAAATTCTAAGGGTTGTGGTAGTATCATCTAGCTCAAATAAAAAGCCAACAACATCCAATTTATTGGTATCTTTTTTTATCAATAATCCCAATTTTTCAACAGTTTCTTCTTGCTCAAACTGCTCTGGCATGCTCTGGCATACTTCTAGAACTTTTGCTTGATCCTCTATAACAATGCGAGTAAAAGGAGCTTTTCTTATTATTGATGCATTATAAACCAAAGTAAGAATCAGGGAAACAAATTGCCTCATAGACTTTAAAGGAAGGGTAGAAAGGCGTAATCCATATTCTATGGTAACAGTTTGAAGGAAATGATCCAGCAGTTCAACGCCCTCTTGTCTAAAGGATAAAGATAGGAGAGATAATTTATAATCTCTAAGCATATTCTCAGTTTGAAAAGGTGTCAATCCTTCTTCATTTTCAAATTTTCTGCTCCCTTTTAGTCTTGCTTGATAAAAAGACAAAATATCGTAAGGCAGAGAATCGATTGACATTTTTCTTTTTATTGGCATATAAGTAGTGTCCGAATTTAAAAACAGATCATAAATCGCATTAATTCTGAATGCTTCAAGAATACCAAAAATCAATACCTCCCACTCATTTACTACCCGGGGATTTTCTAGCGCCTTACGCAAACAGAAAAGCAAAATATCAAGCTCATTTCTGGCCAATTCTATTTCAGAGGCTGTCATTTCTTGTGTATCAATAATTGGATATTGATTATCTGGATCTTTATTTTGCAACTGCCAATTTTCCATCATTCCGCGTTCTTCTTTGGATAACCTATTGTAAAAAGGAGATCCTGGATAAGCCTTATACTCTCCAACCGCACTAAAACTAGGAGGTTGCTTAACTAAAGCAATCGCATTTGCCAATATTTCTTTCCATCCATATCCGGGAGTACCTACCATTAAGTTATAGGCAACAACAACTCCAGCAGCCCCCGCCTCTTTGGCTCTTTTCTGTAAAGTAACAATTGATAAACTTCTATCATTTTTCAATTCTCTGGCTAGAGGTTCGCACAAAGTTTCAACTCCAAATGCCATTATACGAAGCCCCGCTCCGGCCATAGCCATTATTGATCCTACCGAAAGTTTGTCTCCACGTGTTTCTATTGTCCAGTAAAAAGATGAGTCTCTCTCTTTTATTGCTTTCAAACCGGCCAGCAGCAGGTTAAGCTCCTGTTGAGGCCTTAACAAAAAGTCTTCTTCATCAAACAAGACATTACGAATGCCAGATTGATGCAAGATGTCAATCTCATGTAGTATGTTTGCAGCCGATCGCTGCCTTACTTTTCTTAATGTGACGGCAGGCCCTGAACAATAATTACATCCATAAGAACATCCCCGGTTCCCAACAATAAAGGCTCGCTGTAGCCCGTCGATTTCTTGGAAATTGTCAAATAAATAAAGCGGCTTTGCAGTATGAGGAAAAGGAAGATCATCTAACGGGACCTTGAAAGCTCTTCTTCCATTGTTTTGAATTTCATTGCCTTTTTTATAAACTGTCCCGGGAATTAAAGGCAAAGCTTCTCTAAAATCTGCCCCAAAAAAATGACGAGCCAAAACAAGTTCTGCAAGAGTCTCTTCTCCATATCCCAAAGCTGCAACATCAAAAGTACTCCCTTTTAACGCTAAATAAGGCTCTGCGGATGGGAAGTACCCTCCGACAATTTTTAAAGTATTTCTCAAATTAGCATTCCTTGCAGCTTGTTGCGCAATCCCAATGGCAGCTCCTATTGAATGCGAATCAGCTGTTACAGCCAGTACCGATGGAGAAAAAAGATCAAGAGCCCTATTTATATCTAAAGCTTTAGGCGCTACTCTCATATCAAGAATTCTTACATGTAATCGCGGAGGTTGAGCTCCCTTTAACTTGTCAATTTGAGAATTTCCAGCAACTCTTCCAATAAATTCTGGGTTTGCCAAGGAAGCCCCAAGATAATTTATTCCATGGTTTGGCAGCACAAGTTTCCTATAAGGCGGGACAACAAGAAGAACTGATGTAACTCCTTTTGGCGGAAGGTGCTGTTTTATCTGTTGCAATACTCCTTGTGTTTTCATAGTCTCTTACAGAAATATCGTTACATTTAAATAAAAATTTCGTTATGTCCGCTACTTAGTAGACGAGCTTTAACTGCGGGATTGATTTTTGTCTCTATTGTTGTCATTCATTTTTTTATCATTAAAATGAAAGGAAGAATTCAGATAAAAATGAATTAAGGTGTGGGGAAAAAGCATTAGAAATTAGTTTACTTATGGTCAAGCCAATCTCAAATCTCTACTTTCGAATATCTAATCTCCAAATAGCCCTAATCTGGATAAAAGATAGAACTTTTGTGTTGGAAGCTATTGTATAATGGATATCAAAAATGGACTATATCTATGAAATTGGCATATAGGTTTTCATCAATTAATTGCTTAGCACTTAATATCCTTAAAAGTGGAACACATTCGAAGGCGGAACCACGTGCAATATAAAAAAAGTTATTACGATCTTTTTGAGTAAAACGGCCATTGCCTTCCGCGATATTAAGCGAAATTGAAACTGCCGCACGGTTTATCTGATCGGTTAAATAATAATTACCTTTAGGGAAACTATCTGTTGTTTTAGATATTTCAACTGCAAAAGCAACGGCTTTTTGATAGACTTCTAAATTTTCAAATCTAAAACTCAATTTGCCTCCTTGAACATTTGAGCATTGGAACATTTGACCGCATTTGAACGAAGTCTTTCAAATTTTCTAATGTTCAAAAGCGAAGCGTTCAAATGCTCCATTTTTTTACCGCAGAATGCGGTAAAAAAATAGCCCTAACGGGGATTGAACCCGTATCTCGACCTTGAGAGGGTCGCGTCCTAGCCATTAGACTATAGGGCCGGGCTTAGTAGTTAGTAATCAATAAGCCTGATCATACTCATAAGCCTGTTGTTGAAAGAAAATGCTTTTTACTGTTGCTTCAAAACTAAAGGAGATGACAAACAAGACGATAAGGCCTATTACAAACCAAAGACCCAATTTGTGATGTTTTATCCATTTAATAGATACGTATATTGTTATTACAACCATTATAGCCGTAAGAACAAGTCCCGTTATTATCAAAAGGGTTGAAATAAGCATGGGAAGCATCTGGCGTAAAAAAACTACAAGCAGATAACAAGTATTTGCCCACGCGATCAAAAGAATAAGTAAATTTGTTACCGTAAAATGCTCTTCATCAATTTCAAATCTCATTTTATCCTCCTATTTGGCCAAAACAATGTCTTTAACTTTTATCATCGTAACCTGGCTTCCTCGTTCCATCTCCGATAGCTTCATTTTGATTCCCGCGGATGCCTCTTCAAGCTCCGGTATCATAACATATTCTAACGCGTTTACTCTACGACGGGTTTCTATAATCTGTGTTGCCATAAGTCTAATAGAATAACTCTTCCCTGCAAATTTGAGCAAATCAGGCAAAGTATTTGTAAAATCTCTGCTTGCTTCTCTATATTCTATTGATGTTGACAGTTGTGGGGCGGCAGGGGTACTGCGCACTGTTTTCTGTACACTGTACTCTTTGGTCTTGACCCCCATAATATTTCCTGTTGTCGTTTCAATTTGGAGTGGAGGCACTTCTTTGTCTGCTGTTCCTTTTAAAAATTTTTCATCTGTAAGAGATGATCCAAAAACTGCCTCTTTGAAAATTTTAACAAGAGAAGGTTCGATTGTTTCATGAAGGAGCAAAAACTCATCTTTTAACTTAAAAAACTTTTGGATCAAACCGTCAAGTTTGTCTTTTAAGAGCTTATGTCCCCGTTTTGCAAAAGCAAGTTTCCTTTTTGTCAGCAAAAGCTGCATTCTTGTCGCTGTTGTTTTACGCTTCATAATACTTGTCAATAAACTCCGGCTTAATGCGCTTTAGCTCATCCTTTGGCAATATTTTTAATAGCTCCCACGAAAGATTGAGCGTATCTTCAATGCTTCGATCTTCCATTTCGTCCTGCCTTATAAACTTGTCTTCAAATTCGTCCGCAAATTTAAGATATTTTTTGTCAATATCGGATAATGCAGCTTCACCTAAAATAACCATAAGTTCCCTGACCTCTCTGCCTCTTGCATAAGAAGCAAAAAGCTGGTTTGCTACGTTTGGATGATCTTCGCGGGTTTTTCCTTTTCCGATTGCCTTGTCACGAAGCCTTGAAAGAGAAGGAAGCGGGTCGATTGGCGGATAAATGTTTTTCCTCTCAAGGGCTCTGTCCAAGATAATCTGCCCCTCCGTAATATAACCTGTCAAATCGGGTATCGGATGGGTTTTGTCGTCATCGGGCATAGAAAGAATTGGGATTAAAGTTATTGAGCCATCTTTTCCTTTAATCCTTCCGGCCCGTTCATAAATTGTAGCAAGATCGGTATATAAATAGCCAGGATATCCCCTGCGCCCGGGAACCTCTTTACGCGCGGCAGAAACTTCTCGCAAACTTTCACAATAGTTTGTCATGTCGGTCAGTATAACCAAAACATGCATGTTGAGGTCAAAGGCCATATATTCTGCGGCGGTAAGAGCAGCGCGCGGGGTTGCAATTCGTTCAATCGCGGGATCTGATGCAAGATTAATAAACAATACCGCATTTTCAATAGCACCTGTTTCACGAAACTTTCTTATAAAAAATTCGGCATCTTCAAATGTAATCCCCATGGCGCCAAACACAACCGCAAAATCGCTCCCTCCTCCTTTTACTTTTGCCTGCCTTGCTATTTGCGCGGCAAGTCGGGAATGAGGGAGGCCGGAACCGGAAAATATAGGAAGTTTTTGGCCTCTTGTTAATGTGTTTAATCCGTCAATTGTTGATATGCCTGTCTGGATAAAATCGTTTGGATAATTCCGTGAAAAGGGATTTATTGAAGAGCCGTTTATATCAACCTTTTTTTCCGGAATTATATCAGGAGCATTGTCGATTGGTTTTCCAAGACCGGAAAAAATACGGCCTAAAAGATCTTTGGATACGCCAAGTTCAAGCCCTTTCCCCGTAAATCTTGTCTTTATTGTTTTAAGATCAAGCCCTTCGGTTCCTTCAAATATCTGAATCAACGCCTTGTCATCTTTTATTTCAAGAACTTTGCCCGAACGGATATCTCCGTTTTTCAGCTCAACTTCCACAAGCTCATCATATAAAGCGCCCGATACTTCAGAAACAAGCAGAAGAGGGCCGTAAATTTCTATAGCCTTACTCATTGTTTGCCCTCCCAATTAAATTTTCCATTTTGTTTTTCATATCTTGCCTTATTGATTCCGCTTCTTGAGGTATTTCTTCTTCTTTTGTAAGTTTTAATTTTGAAATTCTTGATATTGTATCGATTTTTTGAATATCTTTTACTTCAACCCCGAAATCTAATATTTCCAAGCTTTTTTTGTGCAAAATCATTATAAGGCTTAATATATTGTACTGTTTTTTTAAACTTGAAAATTGGTCAATCGGATCAAACGCACTTTGATATAGAAAATCTTCCCGTATTATTTTGCAAACAAAAAGAATTAATTGTTCTTTTTGAGAGAGAGATTCCATCCCGACAAGCCTTACAATCTCTTCAAGCTCTGCTTCTTTTGCCAAAAGCCTTAAAGCCTCTTCTCTTATAGCGGGGAAGTCTTCGCCTATATTTTCTTTGAAATATTTTGACAGGTTCTCAACATAAAGAGAATAAGACTGTAGCCAGTTAATTGCGGGAAAATGTCTTTTGTGTGCCAGTGCGTAATCCAACCCCCAAAAAACTTTGGTTACACGAAGTGTGTTTTGAACAACAGGTTCTGAAAAATCTCCTCCGGGAGGGGAAACAGAACCTATTATTGTAAGAGAGCCTTCCCTTTCAGGTGTTCCAAGACATTTGCCATATCCTGAACGTTCATAAAAATCCGCAAGGCGGGATGATAGGTAGGCGGGATATCCTTCCTCTCCCGGCATCTCTTCCAATCGTCCTGACATTTCCCGTAGTGCTTCGGCCCATCGGGAAGTTGAATCGGCCATTAAGGCGACACTGTATCCCATATCGCGAAAATATTCGGCAATTGCGGCCCCAGTGTAAACAGAAGCTTCACGGGCTGCAATCGGCATGTTTGAAGTATTTGCTATTAAAATAGTTCTTTCAAGAAGAGGTTTGCCTGTTCTTGGATCTTTTAGTTCCGGAAATTCCTGCAAAACGTCTGTCATTTCATTTCCACGTTCACCACATCCGACAAATACTATGATATCCGCATCTGCCCATTTGGCTAACTGGTGCTGAATAACAGTTTTACCTGCTCCAAACGGTCCAGGGACGCAAGCGGAACCTCCTTTTGCAAGAGGGAACATTGTATCTATGATCCTTTGTCCTGTTGTCAGAGGAATACTGACTGATTCTTTTTGTTTTAACGATCTGCTTTTCCTAACAGGCCACTTTTGAAGCATTGTTATTTCTTGGCCGGATATTTTTGCGATAGTTTCTTCTATTGTGAAGGAGCCTGATTTTATCTCTTCTATTTTCCCTGAAATTCCATGCGGGATCATTATTTTGTGGACAATAAGGCTTGTTTCTTCTACTTCTCCGATGATATCTCCGACAGAAACTTCATCTCCTTTATTTTTTACAGGTTTAAATGTCCACTTTTTGGTCCTGTTAAGAGAGGGAACTTCAACTCCTCTTGCAATAAATACTCCAGATGCTTTTTCAAGTTCAACAAGAGGCCTTTGAATTCCGTCAAACATTGTGGAGAGGAGGCCAGGTCCAAGTTCGACAGATAAAGGCATACCTGTATTTTGGACGGGGTCGCCGACTTTTAATCCTGAAGTTTCTTCATATACCTGTATTGACGCCAAATCTCCGCGAATTTCGATTACTTCGCCAACAAGCCTTAATTTGCCGACTTTTACAAGATCTCCCTTTTTACAATCCGGTATATTTGCTATAACTAAGGGACCAGCTACTTTTTTTATCATGTTCCAATCGCTCCTATCGCATGTTTTATTAAACCATTTAATCTCTCTTTAAACAAGCCAATGCTTCCTTTATGGTCAGGGATCAAAACTATGTTTATTTTATCCTCAAGCCCTGTTATTTTTTCTGTTACGTCTGCAGCTAAAGCTTCTGTAATAAAGACAACATCAAATTTTTTTGATAAATATATTTTATCAAAAATTTCTTCTGCCTGAACTCCGTTATTGCATGGAAAAATTGTTATCCCACTTGTCTTAAGGGGTAAAACCATCTGATATGGGCCTATTATTGCCGCGTTAGACATACGATTTCCTTAAACGGATTTTAATGTCGCCTGTTTCCAACCCCAATAATTTGGCGGTAAGGATCAGCTTTATGTTTTTGGTCTCCATTTCTTTGCCTATTAAAAATCCGATCAACGGCTCTATTCCAAATGCCATGTATTTTGCTTTTTGCACTATTGTAAGCAAATGATCGTCTATTTCTTTTTCAAATACAAACAGATTTTTGGAGTTAATACTTTTTTCAACAGGGTGAAAGTAATCTTTATAACGGATTCTTCCTGATACTTCTTCAAGGTTTAAATTTTCTGTTTCCGCTTGTAAAAGAAGTGTTTGCAGAGCCGCAAATGCTTCAACATATTTTGTAAAAAGCAAAACATTGCTTTTTACAGTGGCATTTTCAAGAATTTTCATATAATCGGCAAGCGTGGGATAGGGGAAATCAAATTTTTTCAGCATTGCTTTTAATGTTTCAGAGTCGGGAGCCATGTCGGAGAGAAAACTTTTTACAAAATCAAGTTCCATGTCCACCAATTCGCCAAAATTAAATGGCTTTGACAGCCGGTCAATGTGTTCCGAGTAGGAAGTTTCGGTCAAGACAAAAAAGGCTGACTCAAAATCTTTGGCATCAGCCATGCGGATAAAATGCGAGGTCGAAAGCATTCCGGCTTCAAGCGCTCTTATTCTTCCTATTGCGTATCCTAATTTGTTCATTTAGCAAAAAAGAACCTTTGCGACTTCGATCTCTTTTTTTTCTCTTGTTTCTTTTGATTTTCCCTGGAACGCCTGTTCGAGAATCTTTCTTTTTTCTTCAAGTATTTTCTTCTTTGCGGCAAGTTTTGCGGGTGTTATAAGGGCGCGTTTTAAGTTTTGAGCCTCTTTTTCTCCTGCGGACAATATTTCGTTTTTTTCTTTTTCAGCTTTTGTTTCCGCTTCTTTTATGATTCGCGCGACTTGTTCTTTTGCTTCGGCAATTATCTTATCCGCCTCAGCTTTGGTATCCTGTTTTATTTTATTTTCTATATCGGAAAGCGACATTAGACTTTAATTCCTGATACAAGTAATATTGTTGCCAATAATCCTACAACAGCGTATGTTTCAACCATTGCAGGGAGGATTACTGCCTTACCCATTTCTTCCGGGCGTTTTGCGAGAAGCAAAATTCCTGCGGCTGAAGCGCGGCCTTGATAGTAAGCCGAGAATAAGCCAACCACACCTACAGGAAGAGCCGCAAAAAACAATTGTATGCCTGTTGATAAGTCAAGTGGCATACCGCCTTTCAAAAGATTGATTTTGAGCATTACATAAAACATGCCCAAAAAGGCATAAAATCCTTGAGTTCCCGGAAGCGCAAGGAGTACAAGCACTCTTCCGAATTTTTCAGGATCTTCGGTTAAAACTCCTCCCGCCGCCTCTGACGCAATCGCGATTCCCCATGCCGAACCTACGGCTCCCAAAAATGCCGTAATTGCCGCTCCTGCTACCGCAAGCCCTAATCCTATATCCATTTTTTATCCTCCTATTCGATAAGTACATATTTTGTTTCTCTGCCAAACGGTTTAAAAGGACGTCCGCTTCCTTCATAAAACTTGCCGAAGAACTCGACAAGCTGAAGCCTCATTGAGTGGACAAAAGCGCCCAACACAGAAACAACAAGATTAAAAAGATGCCCGACAACCAAAATCACAACCATTATAACATAACCAAAAATAGGAATGCTTGTAGCCGTTAGTCCTGCCAGTATGTTGACAACCAATCCTATAATGCTGGTTGTCATCATCAAGGCCAAAAGCCTTGAATATGAAAGCGTATCACCCAAAAATGCTGTTGTGCGATAAAGGCTTAATATGCCGCCTATCGCTTTTTTTATTAAACCAGGTTCGTTCCTGCCTTGAGTCAAAACAAGCATTACGGCTCCCGCTATGCTCAGGTAAGAGGCAAGCGATGCAAAATTTGGCGCTATTGCGTTTGCCGTCAATAGTGCGACAAGCGCCAAGAGGAAAAATATCCAAAGCCCAAAATCAAAAATACCGGCCAAGTATTCCTTCTGTTTTATTTTCCAATACATGCCAACAACAAGCCCCCAAATATTTTGGATTACTCCCATTACAAGAGAAGCAATAAGCATTGTAAGCGGAGATTTGACAGGGTCTATGATTTTTACATAAAGGAGTGCATCCTTAATGCCGCTTTTTGGCAGATCATCAAGATTTATTGCAAAATAACTTCCAGTTAAAATTCCTGCCGCAATAGATAATATTCCACCCCAAAACAAAAGAAGAAGAAGGTTTTTACCCCCTTCAGAAAGTGTTAATTTTTTCAAGAAATAGTAAGATGCTGCGGCAAGTATTATTCCATAGGCGGCGTCGGAAAGGCATATTGCGAAAAAAAGTATGTAGAAAAAAGACAATGCCTGAGTAGGGTCAACCTCTTTTATCCCCGGCACTCCGAATATTTTGGTTATAAGCTCAAAAGGTCTAAACATGGGAGGATTTTCTATGGCGGTTGGAACAATCTCGTTTTCACTTGGCAAAACGGGGATTACATCTATTTCTTTTGAAACTTCAAAAAGCGTTTTTAAAAGCTTTTCAGTTTCTTTCTTTTTTATCCAGCCTGATATTGTATAAGTTCTTTTTGTATTGTTTGCAAACTCTTTTGCCTCTTTCTCCTGTTTTTTAAGCAGGAGATAATCGTATACAAACGTTAAATTTTCGATATTTGCCGAAAGTGATAAAGCCTCTTTTCCCAGTTCTTTTTTGTCGATTGCCATTTCTTCCAATGCTTGTCTTAGTTTTTCCAGTTCTTCTTTAATGCGGCATTTTGCGTAGGGCAGGGAAGCGAGGTGGAATCCATTTCCATTTAGTATTTCCAAGATTTCTTTCTCGTTTTCTTTTAGTATGACCATTGCTATATATTCTTTATTTTCCAAAGCGGACACGGTTTCTATTTCAAAGAGTATTTTTTTCTCTTCAAGCTTTTGAGTCGCGGCCAATCTGCTCTTTTTTGTCCAATCCCCGAAAACCACACGGCTTCTTTGCAGGTTATAGATTGAGTCAAGACTTATGTTCAGGGTTTGCCATGGGGTTAAATTTACGATATCGGCAGACAATTTTGACTTCAAGTTCCTTATGTTGGCAAGCTCTCCTTCTATGGTTTTTATTTTTTTTATAACATCCTGCCAGTTTGATGTTTTAAAAGCATGGATCAATGTGTTTTTAGATGCATTTTTTTTGGGAGGGGCAAAACTGTCGATAAAGCTTTTTTTTATTTTGGCTGTTTTTTCAAGAAACAATATAGAGGCTGAAAGCTCTGCAATCGCAAGTTCCCACTCTTCATTTTTTTGGGTTTCTTCTTGATGTTGAATTTCGGCAAGTTCAATAATATTAAGCTCATGGAGGCGTTTTATGATGGCTTCCTTATTTTCCTGGGAGCCGCATATCAGAACTTTTTGCATTGCTACGGTAGGCATATCAGTTTATCAATTTTTGCGCTTCGCCTGATTTGGAAGCCGCGTAGTTTTTGATTTTTTCTATTTCGAAGTCGGCTTGTTTCAGGATAGAATCCCCTTCTTTTTGTGCTTCTGTTTTTGCTTTTTCAAGAAGGGTTTTTATTTTGTCATGCGCATCTTTCTTATTTCGGGTTGAAAGTTCCTCTGCTTCTTTTTTGGCTTGTAAAACCATATGTTTGGCCTCTTTTTGGGCGTTTTCAATAGTCTTATCAGCTTCCTGCTCTATTCTTACTATTTTCTGCAAAGTTTCTGTTGCCATGGAGTTATTTTAACAGGGAACAAAAGTAATGTCCAATGACAAATGGCTAATGATGAGTTATAAATTAAGAGCTTTTATGAATTCAGGGATAAAAATCGGCATTTGTTTTACTAAATCTTTTATTAAATCCCATTTAATGTCGAGATATTGATGGGCTAGGACATTTCTTGCTTTTGTTAAGCTTGCCAGTTGTGAGACCAAATCTTTGCTTATTATTTTTATTTCTCCAAGTTTTAAGACTATATCCTGATACGTCCCAGGAATTTCTGTTGTTTCTCCCGCCAAAGTGATTTTGCAAACATCGATTACGGAATTGGCTATATTTTCAATAATTCTTTCAACATTTCTTCTTGTTTCTCTCTCATTGGAATAAGTCGGCCAGTCGATATTTTTATATTTAGCAAGGTCGGAGAGTTCTACCTGCATAAAACTTACCCGCTCGATAACACTCTGTTTTTGGTCGCTGTTTAATGGTGTCATGCTTTTCCCAGCCTTTTTTTCCAGTACCAAAGACCGTTTGTAAAATCCTGCAAATCTTCGGCTTCCCTAGAGATGTTAAGAAACAATTTTAAATATAATTTAAAATCTCTTATTAAGAGTTTTTTCCCGCGGAGCGCTTGCCATGCTACGGTGGGGCGAGCTTTATTTAAAACGACCAAATCAACCTCTTTGCCAAGCAAGGTTGTAACTTCTTCCCAAAGTTTATTTATTATATCAGTTGACGGGTTGTCTTTGAACCAGACTGCAATATCGTAGTCAGATGTGGGGCGGGCGAGGTTTTTTGATTGGGAACCAAACAAGAAAGCGAGCAATACTTCTTCCTTATTTTTGAAGAAATCTTCTAACGCTTCTGTTGCCATGGAGTTATTTTAACAGGGAACAAAAGTAATGTCCAATGTCCAATGTCCAATCTCCAAAAAAATTATCCTTCTCTTGTCATTTCATTATAAGCTAGATTAACAAGTGAATCCCAAGGTGTCCCCCAACGATTGTCAGGATTGGCAATAGTATTGATTAATAAATGTCCATCTCTAAACTCAAGAAAAAGCTCTTTAAAAACAGATGCTATTATATATGACAAACTGTCTCTATGAGCAAAAAACGCATCTTCTAGTAATTTAGCTTCTGTTTCTTGTTTTCTGATAGCGGCTGATTTTTCAAAGCGAGCATCTGAATCTGTTATCTTATAAGCATCCTCTCTTAGCGTTTTTATTTCTTCCAGTTGTGCTTCATAATCTTTTTTTTCTTCTTCTGTTGTTGTTAACTCTTCTGAAGTCGCTTCTTTTAAGACTATTCCAACTTCTTTTATTTTGTCTTTATCTTTACTCCAAGAATCGAGGCTTCTTAACCTCCACTGTGTCGCAAGTTGGACAATCGCTTGTCTATCTTCTTCAGTTTTTACCTCAGAAGAATCTCCAAACAATACCATTCCCAGTATTGCCCCTTCAACTTTCGGATTGTCAATCTTATGGCAGATCATACTTAACGCATAACCTTTTACAAGAGGGTCTTCAACTTTATTTAATGCTAACATTACAGATAGAGGGTTTCGTTTATCTTCTTCATTTTCAATTTCTTTCCATGTTTCATCAAAAAGTTTTTGGGCGTCTTGCAGTGTTTGTATCCCTTGTTGAAGTGCGATATCTTGAAGCAACGCCCGTGTTTTTTTATTGTCAAACTGCTCATCATCAGAAGAAATTTTTATCGCGTGCAAGAAGAGTCCTACTCCTGCAGTTGTAGGTTCTGCTTCAATGTGATCTATCAGCCTTTCTGCAAAAATATATGCTATCCCCTGGAAGAGTTCGCCTGAAACATTTTGTTCTTCCAGCATATTTCCAAATGAATCAAGTTCATCAATGCCATCCACTTCTATTGCATGAAAAAGGTTGTCAAAATATTGATGTGCATTATTTAAAGTGATTCTTGTCTTTAAATATTGAAAATCTCCAGTTGTGGTTGGTTTTGCGTTTCTATTTAATCGCAATTGTGCATAATCGGTTCCTGGTCTAAATCTTGCGCCAACAGGATGAATATCCTTCATATTTTTTTCTCCTCCTTAAAAATCCAATAAAAAACTTTATTCAATAAACCAATCAAGTCCGCATTCTATTGCAATATGATCCCAAGGCTTATCTCTATCATAAAAATTGGATTGATTTCTTACACGGGAAAGTTCTCCGCTGCCAGAGCGAAGAACTGAATCTAATCTTCTTGCAGATAAGGCCTTATCTATGCCACCGGCAACTTTAATATTAATGGCAATAGAAGCGTCTAATGATTCAGCGGCTTTGGATGTTTCCAAAGGCTGAAAGGCTATTTCTGCCGCTGACGGATATTCCTTAAATGTCCCAAATTTGTCTTTATATTTAACCCAATCAAGCCTATCTATTGCAGAAAGAACTCTTTGTGGAACAGCTGCGGTGGAAAATCTTAATTCTCTGTCATTGGTTCCGCTTATTTGTTTTTCCCATTTTTTAGGATCTCTTAACCAGTCGTGAATTATAATTAAATCTACGAGAACCGGAATGTTTCCCGCCTTTGCATACTTATCAGCATTCCCAAGATAGGCTCCTTTATATGTAAGTAATTTATCAACTTTTTTGGCACTATTTAAATCCACAGTAGATAGGGTTGCTCCAGATAGATATCTTACGAAATTAGCTGCATGGATTTCAATTGTGCTAGGGTTTCTTAACTGTAAAGAATCGCTTGTTAAAGTAGCGGCTCCTAATACTGAAGGTTTAGATCCGATGGATCCCAAGCTACTTAAATGCATATTTTTTCCTCCTAAAAATCTAAAAACCAGTTTCCTTTATATATATCGACAATTTTCCATGAGAATTTCGCATAAGTGCTTATTTAATTTAAAAAAATTAAAAACAGCAATTAATGCTGTTCAATCAAGTATCGTAATAAAAGAGACGAGACTTGCATTGTTTTTTAATTTAATGGATGCAACTTTTTAGCGGGTTAATACGATTAGTCTGTATATATTATTTTTTATATAGGAGCAATAAATAAGTAAATAGATTGATGCTCTTTTTTTGTTGGATGGGAGGTATTTATGGTTGATAGGCTTAGTTTTATTGATACTCAAACTAGAAGAACATATAGAGAATATTTGCGCAAGGGCGATTCAAGAAAGGCAACAAATGAGATTAAAGAGCTTTTTAAAAAAGAAGCTGGAGACGATAATATCTTAACAGAAGAAGAATCCTGTCGCGCTCGGGAACTGCTTAATCAATCTGATGGTAGTTCCTCTTTTAAAAAACGGGGGGTTACTTTTGTAGGGTATAAAGATGACAAAATTACCTCTTTTGAAGCAGAAAAAGCCATATTTATAGGAAAATGTTTGGATAAAATGAAAAATAGCGGACTTGATCTTGAATAATGTAAGCTCTTTACCTGCTTTGTACCATCAAACTTTTGATTCTATTCATATATCAAATGAAGGGAATTATGGGATGTGTAAGGCAGGAAGTGCTGCCTGCGCTTCAGATGATGGGAATATGCAATTTATTGGATTAGCGCGCTTCCAAAATATTGGGATTGTCCATCATGAATCTGCTCATGAATTGACTTTTTATTATGGAAAAAAAGGAAGTGACTTTGAGAATAAATGGATGGCGGCAGCAGGTGACTCGTACGGGAAATATGTCAATCCTCAAACTCCCGGATATTTGAATAACGGCTGGAAAGATGTAAAAACACCCAAAGAGAAAGTTGTCGGATTTTTTAAGGATAGAGATTTATGGAAAAGTTTTTTTAGGGATCCTTTCTTGGAGGAGCTTGTTTTTATTCCCTGAGCCTTGGAGCGGCTTGAAAAAGATAAAAAACTGTCAAAAGAAGAAAAAGATTTTTTAAGCGATCTCTGGTATGAGCAATCAAGCATGGCTTTGCATGGTTATGTTCGTTCATATGGAGCATACGATTATTATGAAGATATTGCGACTTTTGTGGAAAAAATTGTTACCAACCCCATGTTTTTTAATAATTTGATCGATCCTTCTTCGGAAAAATACGATCCCCGTTATCAATTAAAAATCGACCTTCTTTTGGCATATGGATTTATAGACAAGTATCAATATGAAAATGTGGTTCCTAGACAGGAAAACATTGCTACCCTTATAACAGCTGAAACAAAGTAGTGGCAAGTTTCATAGGCAGGCCATAGAAACTTTATTGGAATGTTAAGTTGGGGTTTTACTAAACTAAGAGCTTTAATGGAAGGGAATAATGCTTTAGCTGAAAAGTTGAAAGAACTTGAATCTAAAGTCGGTATCAACACTTACGATATTAAACTAATTTTTGAAACCATAAAGCAAATGCTTGCTGTGCCTGAAAAGCCTAAGAGGAAAATGGGATTTTTGGCGTGAGATGAAAAGAATGTCGAATGTCCAATGTCGAATGTCCAATGATGGTATCGCTTTGCGATATTATATATTTCTCTCCGCTTACTAGTTTCTACTTTAGCTCTTTTCCCAGCAAATGAATTTGTTATTATTTGTACTGGCCATAGCGTCAAAGAATGATTTCCAACGGAAGTTGTCAAATTTTTTAAATGCATCAAAAAGCTTATCAAATCCGGTTGCTCCTTGTGGAATCGAACAACTGGTATTATCGCCTGATAATACTATCCATAAATCACATAGCATAGGACCTTGGTCAGTTGTAATTACCATTATTTGGTTGACATCATTCCATTTAATATATTCGTAATCATGCTTTGGATGTCTAACGCCAATGCCTTGATTATTATATTCAACAACGAATTCAGATTCATAGTTTAATTTATTTTTCTTAAAAAGATTTTTAAAGAAATTCAACATAATAAAATTGGCTTACAATAAACTTTTTTAATTATATCAACAATATATAAATAAATATATAAAAATTAATCGAAATTATTTCATAAGACAAATTATCAATTATTTTAGAATAACCATATTCAAAGGACTCTCTACTTATAACGAACATTTGATAAAGAGGGAGAAAAAGCATATAATTCTTATGAATGCAAATGTTCAACAAAAAATTATTTTTTGCTTTAGTAATTTGTCTTGTTTTAATCATACACAAAGGAGTTTTTGGAATAACACCAGAAGAAAAAAATGTCTTAGAAAATCTTGAAGAGTTCGCACGCCTAAAACATTCTTTTAATCATGTTTTTGCTAAAGAAGATAATTTTGCCACAACACAACAAGTAAGCAAATATGCTTTAACACAAATACAAAAAGAAGAAAATGAAAATAGCATAGTGTTTAAATCTGATTTTGTGAGACACACGCTTTGGAAAACAGAAAAGGAAAATCTTTATTTCATTGAAAGCTTTGCTCTGGACACGGGCTTAATCGAAGGGTTCTTTGGCCCTTTTAAATTCAGTGGAAATAAATTTATTTTTGTCCCCTCAACGGAAAATATTATATCTGTCTTATCCTCTTTAATACATAGTTGTTCAGTTGATGTCATTAAGCTTTATGTTGAAGGCGATTTTACTTTTTCGGAAGTACAGGGATTTAAATATTATAAAAAAGAAAATACGCCTTTGTTCAAAGAAGTGGCCTTTGTTGTTGATAATAAAAAACCAACTTATTATTTGAATATATCTTTGATTTTATATGATGATATGCCTTTGAAAACAGAAAAGTTTCTAAAAGCATTAGATACGGATAAAGAAGTTTATGAAAAACAAACTAGGTTCATAAAATCTGGCAAGGAACTTATCCTTTTTTTTAATAATGGATGCAAGCTTGTTGCTTATTCAAACCCAAATGACGAGATACTATTTATTGCACCTGTCAAGCCATCTAAAACCCTAACTTTGGGACCATTCATTGAGACATCTAAGAATCTAACTTTGAGCCATGGATATTAACGCCTAACATTTTAGACGCAATGTTCAATGCTTCCTGATCTTTGGCGCTCAATTTCCCTTTGCCTTTTTTGTCTTTTCCTGTCGGTTGTTTTGAGCTATAATGGCAATTGGCTTTTTTAATAATGATGGCTAATTTTTTATCAATAATTTTTGACAGCACAAATGGATCTGATTTTTTTCGTACAGTTTGAAGTCTCTCAATTTTGTTTTGATCTCCGTTTTTTGAATCTATAACCCGATCAAAAGGAGTTTTAGGAGTATCGTATTTTCTTTTTTTCTTTGATCCGATTTGTTCTTTTTTCAGGATTTTTGTTGAAGGAAGAAAAAGATTCATAAATATGCGTAGCTCTTGTTTATACAAATTATTCATAGCATCAACAGCACAAGAGGTATCATATCGATCCCAGCCCATAAGTTTCCTGACATGCGTCCAATTCTTTTGCTCGATATGGGCGTTGTCATCTTTTTTGTAAGGTCGCCCGCGAGTAAACTGAATATTTTTTTGTTTACAATATTCATACAGATGATAGTTGATGAATTCACTGCCATTGTCGGAATCAATGCCAAGAATTGGAAAAGGAAAAGCTTCCATCATCTCCTGTAGCGCGGCAAGAACACCTCTTTCTCCTTTTCCAAGGACTGCTCGTGTTTCTACCCAGCCAGTTAAAATATCGGTTTGATTAACAGAATAGGCAAATGTTCCATCAGCGTTATTGCCTGAATGCGAAACAGTGTCTACCTCAGTAAATCCAGGGATTTTCACGTCCCAGTGATCAGTTTTAATCGGGATATGATGCTTAAGAAGTGATCCTGGCTTAGTTCCGCCGTAAATGCGCCGCTTGATTTTAAACTTATATGGGCGCAGTCGCCTGTCTATTTGCCTAGAGCTTATTTGGAGCATTTGTTTTTTTATTTCAGTGGTAAGCTGAAAATATTTTTCTATCCACGGCATCCACAATGGAAGCAACGCTTTTAATCTTGTTGAGCAAACATAGCCAGCCACCTGCCATGTTTTTTCTAGAATATTGATCATTTGCTGGCTGTAAACTTTGGCGCGGCGCCTTTTTATTCCAGCCTTGCACAAGGAATATGTTTTTTCTTGGGGAGAAGCATCATTAAGTTTGTATATTGCGTATTTGCGTTTGTAGCCGCATATTCTGCAAAATTCATCAAGCATTTTTTCTTTTAACAGACTCGAAGCTTCCTGATACCTGTTGTAAATTGATCTGAAATATTCCATTTTAAATTTTATCTCAATTGTTTTAACCCCTGATTGTATATCGGAGGTTAAAGTTCTAATCCACGGCAAAGAATTATTTCTTTAATTCGAAGCACCCATTCTTGCTGGCGATTACTGTCTTGAAAAATTGATAAGTGGCAAGACAGATTTTCCTCAGCATATCTACTGCTTAATCTCTTCCATTGGTATTTAGTTGGACAAGTAATTCTTATCCTGCCATACTTATTGCGAGCTTCTTTAAAACCCATATTTCACCCCTTTTTTAGTAATTTTAGGGTTAGGTTTTTAGATGTCTCAACGAATGGCTCTAAAGTTAGATTTTACATGGCTCAATACGTTGCAATACATTTTTAGTGCTTTCCTGCTAAAGTTAGAATAGAAACAATAATTGCCTGTGCAGATTTTTGAAGGAAGATATAATCAATGTGGTCAAGTTTATCACACGTCTCATGATAGCAATAATTTTGGTTGCTTAATTCATCAGAGGTATCTTCAGAAATTAAAACAGTAAGAATCTCATCTTTTCAAATTTCTCATTATCGCTTGCTGTGCCTGAAAAGCCTAAGAGGAAAATAGGATTTTTGGCGTGAGATGAAAAGAATGTCGAATGTCCAATGTCCAATGATGGTATCGCTGTGCGATATTATATGTTTCTCTCCGCTTACTAGTTTCTACTTTAGCTCTTTTCCCAGCAAATGAATTTGTTATTATTTGTA
>Ga0156553_104_pt1 | contig 26668 bp, 29 predicted proteins | sample RifOxyB2_FD_111948 | JGI IMG/M metagenome (GOLD analysis project Ga0156553, IMG submission 111948) | candidate division WOR-1 bacterium RIFOXYB2_FULL_37_13 | reverse complement strand
ATGTCCAAATAGAAAAAGGATTTGATGTGATGAATAAAGACTACAGCAAAGGATTTGTCGCGGCAAATAAGCAAGAGCAAAACAAGAAGATTGCAAAAACAAAATTACTGCCTGCAGAGAAAAATAAAACAGAAAATTCTATTTTAGATCAAGAGAGGCTGAAAAAAAATAAAACTTCAATCCCGTTATCCTCTATTGAACCCAAAAAAGAACTGAAATCTGCTTTTCTTGAAGAAGGCAAAAAAGAGGCTGATGCCGGGGCGGCTCTTTCTATGGAAATGCTAGATGCATTTGAAATTAAAGCTTATATTGAGAAAGCAGGAGGAACTGTCATTTCTTTTGAAAAGATATTTGGGACAGTAATATATCCAAAACAAATTGAGGCGGACATCCCCGTGGCGAGATGGGCTGATTGTTTAAATAAAGCGAAAAGTTTCCGTAGTGTAAAATCTATTTTGGAAGAAGAAAGCCCAAGCATAGGGGTTAGAAGAGTTTTGATTGAATTTCAACCGAGAAATGATGCCTCATTGAATTCTCTGCCCGAGTAAATTATCCGAGTCGGGAACTTTTCTGCGACTTTCCTGTCTAAACCAGTGTAAGTGATATTCAAGGAGGAAGCAAAATGTTAAAACACTGGTGTATAAATCTTTTGATTTTTGGTGTAGTAGTCGTCAGTTTGGTATTTGTTGCGGCCTATAAGGTAAATGCCCAAAAAGATGCGGATGTTGATGTGAATGTTACGGAAGGGTGTTTGAGGAGTGAGTCGGAAAATGGGAAGATTTTGGAATTTCCGCTCAAACATACTGATGTCGTGGCTGAAATATCAGGTTTTTTGGCTAATGTTGAAGTAAAGCAACACTTTAAAAACCCTTATAAAAATAAAATGGTTGTAGGTCCAAGATATAATCCTGCGAGCGTAACCGATGCGGCAAATATTTCTCCTCCTGTTTTAAAGCCGGGAAGGCGAAGTGGACACAATATAAGCTTATCGGTGAAACTTGATCCTGGGCTTGCAATTTCCAATTTGCATTCCAAATCTCATGATGTTGATAGGCAAATGACTAAAGATGAGAAAAACCTCATTAGTATTGAACCGCAAGATTCAATACCTAACAAAGATTTTATTTTAGAGTATCAGGTTGCGGGAGCGCTTCCCAAATTTTCTTATCTCACTCACAAATCCCAACAAGGCGGTTATGTGCTGCTTATGCTCCAACCGAGTTTCGACAGCGTGAATTACAACCTCCAAAAGAAAGAAATTTTCTTTGTTGTTGATTGTTCAGGTTCAATGAGCGGATATCCTATACAAAAAGTTAAAGAGGCAATGTATCACTGCATAAAGGGATTGTCGGCTGACGACACTTTTCAAATAATAAGATTTTCTGAAAATGCGAGCGCGTTTGCACCAAAACCCGTTCCCGCAAATTATTTCCACAAAGAAGAAGCGTTGGATTATATACAGGCATTAAATGGAGAAGGGGGAACAATGGCGATAGAAGGGGTAAAAGCGTGTCTTGATGCCCCAAAAACAAAAGATAGGCAGAGGATAGTTTTTTTTATGACGGACGGTTATATCGGTAATGAAAATGAAATTCTTGAAGCTATAAAAGAGAAAAAAGGAGATACAAGATTATTCCCTTGCTTCTGTATGGGGAAGGGAGAAGATAAAAAGCCTTATGCTTGCTCAAATTGGTGGAAAAAAGGATGATATCAAAGAAGAAGTAATAAAGTTGGCATTGGAATATAAATTGATGTCGCAATATACCTCTTTGGTAGCAGTTGACGAAGAGATACTGGAAAGGAGTGCCCATCTCCTTCCTCAAACGGTGTATATCCCTGTTCCTATGCCGGAGGGGGTTAGTTTTACAGGCGTTTTTGGTTCCCCTCAAGGTTATGACGGGGAGTATGTTTCATCTATTTCTGGTAGTTTTGCCCAAGAAGATTTAGAAACTACCAAAGTAAAAAGAAATAAAGATGAAAGTTATCAGGAGCAAGCAAGCGGAAAATATATCATACAGGTAGGGAAAAAGGATTATCAAAATTTTATCAAATGCTTAAAAGAAATAGAAAATGACAAAGATGGGAAAGTAATCCTTAAATATTTAAAAGATAAAGACCAAAGCATTGTAGCATCTGCCATAAAAGAGGGGACGACGAGATTAAAACTTAACGCTCTTGTTCCTGATCTTGCAAATTTATTGTTAAAAGGGGATCCAACCAAGCAATATTTGGTTATGAGGGAATCTGCTTTTGGATTGTATAGGTTGTCAGTTGCCAATCCCAAGATGAAAGAACCAATTCAAATGATCTTTGCTGAAGTTATCAAGAAAAATTATCCTAAAAATGTAGGAGAACCTTCTTTTGACCTAGAACAAGTGATCCATCAAACGGCATTAAGAAGCCTTTTTGGATATAAATGGGATGATATCTATCCTTATGTAAAAAATATATGGGACAAAACGAAAGATAATGATTTGAAAGTTATATCCGCATATCTTCTTTTATCTAGGGTGAACAAATATTCATATGAGGTTGCAACCAAAGTACTTGACGATCGCAGATATTCCGGGGCTGAATATTCTGACCTTAGGAAGGCTTCTATAAAGGCAATATTCAGATTTAATCAAAATTCTAATACTTTTAATTATAAAGTTAGTTTAGATTACTGGTTGTCATATCTAAAAAGGGAGAGTTCATGGCAAGTGAGGAAAGAATTGGCGGCTAAATTAATACATATACTGGGAGCCAATAATGCTCAAATTAAAAAGACAGTCCTTTCTGATCCGCATCCAGAGGTAAGGGGGCTTATTTAGTTCGTGAAACATCTTGAAATTAGGCTTGAAAATTCAGGTATTTCTCGTCGATCGGTTGCGCGGCTCGAATATAAATATAAATAAAAAATCTTGCGAGAAAAAAGGATTCTACCCCTTCTCCCCAACCTGATATCTTACGAACCTGCTGACAACGATCTTTTCGCCTATCTTTGCGGATAGGTTGCCAAGAAGGTCTTTAATTTTTATTTTTGTTTCTTTTATAAAGGGTTGATCCATAAGGCAATTGAGCTCATAGAATTTTTCAAGCCTGCCTGCGATAATTTTTTCCATTGCCGCTTCGGGTTTTCCTTCTTGCTTTACTTGATCTAAAAGGAGCTCTTTTTCTTTGGCCAGTATCTCTTCAGGCACATCTTCTCTTATCAAATATTGTGGAGCCTGTGCCGCAATTTGCATTGCGACGTCTTTTGCAAAACCTTGGAACTCTTCGTTTTTTGCAACAAAATCCGTTTCGCAGTTTACTTCAACTAATACGGCAATCTTGCCGCCCAAATGGACATAAGAGGCGATTGTTCCCTGCGCTGCCGTCCGTTCGGCTCTTTTTGCAACAGCTGCCAACCCTTTTTTTCTTAAACTGGTGATTGCTTCTTCCATGTTGCCGCCCGCTTCTGCAAGAGCTTTTTTGCAATCCATCATCCCGCAGCCTGTCTTTTCACGAAGCTCGACGATCATTTGTGTCGTAATGTTTGCCATAATAGTTTTAGAAACCTACTCTTTCTTCATCTTCTTTTTCTTCTGCTATCTTAGTAGGAAGCAGTTCACTTAACCTTTCTTCTTCGCTTAGCATGAGAGCCTCTTCCATTGTTTCTATTTCAGTATTGTCGGGTGTTTTGCTTTCACCTTGTGTTTCATCAGGTATTGCAATTTCGCCTGTTCGTTCTTCAGGCGGTTTTGCCAATTCCCTTCCAACCAGAACAGCTTCCGCAATAATCGATGCCAAAAGTTTTATTGAACGGATAGCGTCATCGTTGGCGGGAATAGGGAAGTCTATGTCGTCAGGATCGCAATTTGTGTCTACAACAGCAATTACGGGAATTCCAAGTTTTTTTGCTTCTGCTATTGCTGTTATTTCGTTTTGGCTGTCTACTACAAAAATAATATCCGGAAGCTTTGACATTTCACGCACACCGCCAAGCCCGCGAATCATCTTTTTATGTTCTCTTCTAAGTGTCGCGACCTCTTTTCGCGGAAGCTTTTCAAACATGCCATCGGCTTCCAGTTTTTCTATTTCTTTCATTCTTGCTATGGTCTTTTTTAGAGTTTTGAAATTTGTAAGAGTTCCACCCAGCCATCGGTCTTTTACATAAAACATTCCACAGCGCTTAGCTTCTTCTTCAATTGCTTCCTGAGCCTGTTTTTTTGTTCCGACAAAAAGAATTGTTCCATTGGAATTTTTTATAGCATTTTTCACAAAATCAAAAGCCTTTTCAATTAAAGGGATAGTTTTGTGAAGATCGATTACATGAATATTGTTGCGGGAAGAATAAATATATTTTTCCATTTTGGGGTTCCAACGTTTGCTTTGATGCCCAAAGTGCACCCCTGCTTCGAGCAATTCTTTCATTGTTACTACTGGCATTTAAATCTAAGTCCTCCTTGTTTAATTTAAGAAAACAGAATTTAATTTTATCATGAAAAAGCGTTGTTGGCAATTGGGGAAAACCAGAGCGTTGCATTTCTTATGCCGCTATGAGAAAATAACATATTCGTGTTTAGCAATGCCTACAATTTCTGAAAATATAGCTCAAATAAAAAGTAAAACAGAAGCGTTATCTTCTAATGTTACCATTCTTGCCGCCATAAAAACCATTCCTTTGCCCCAAATTTTTGAAGCGTTGGAGGCTGGGATTTCTATGGTAGGCGAGAGTAAAATCCAAGAAGCTAAAACCCGTGTTTATGAAATCAGGCAAAAATATCCTAGCGTGAAAATTCACTTCATCGGGCATCTTCAAACCAACAAAATAAATCAGGCGATTTCAATGTTTGATGTCATAGAATCTGTTGACAGCTTTAAATTGGCAGAAGCAATTGACAAAAGGGCGGACAAGCCTGTTGAAATTTTTATAGAAGTAAATACTTCAGGAGAGGCAAGCAAATTTGGGGTTGATCTGGCAAACGCGGAAAAATTGGTTGTCCGAATTTCCGCATTACTTAAGAATTTAAAAATTACTGGACTTATGACTATTGGATCTTTTTCCGATAATAAAGATAAAACTTCTGCTTGCTTTAAAAAATTAAAAGAGTTAAAATATTATTTAAATCAAAAAGGCTACACTGGTATAAAGCACCTTTCTATGGGAATGTCGCACGATTTTGAACTGGCAATAGAAGAGTGTGCGGATATAATAAGAATAGGGACTGCCATATTTGGGGAGCGCAATTACCAAGGAGGGCATGTAAATGGAAAGTTTGTTTAAGCGTGCTAAGGCATTTATCGGAATGGAAGAAGACGACAATGGTATGGATCCGTTGGAAGGCAACCGCCAGTTGGATATAACTCAAGTGATAAAACCAAAAAGAGAAGTTCAGGTGAATGATAACTTGACTGAAATTATTATATATGAACCCAAAATTTATGAAGATTCCTTAAATATTTCAGGGAATCTCAGAAAAGGGAAACCGGTACTTATAAACCTCAAGCAGCTGGAACCGAGTGAAGGGACACGATTGATTGATTTTATATGCGGGGCAGCTTATGCTATCGATGGCCATATGATGAAGATCGGTGATTCTATTTTTCTCTTTACTCCCGGCACCGTAAAAATTACCGATGCTGAAGAGAAAATGTCTTTAGGAGAGGAGATAACCACGTTTGATTCCCAAAAAGAGCCTTTTTTCAGCCGACATTAAAATAGCTTTTATTGGTGGAGGAAAAATGGCGGGAGCCATTATTTCCGGCCTTTTAAAATCTTTAGCTGTTGTTCCTAGCCAGATTTTTGTTTTTGATATTGACAAAAAACGGCTTGCATTTTTGAAAAAGACTTATGGAATTAAAACCGCCAGAAGCAATCAGGAAATTTTATCTTTGTCTCGTATAGTTATACTGGCGCTGAAACCGCAAAAATTTGCTGAAGCTTTAAACGGTTTGGATTTTTCAAAAGTTGGGCTTGTTATATCCATTGCCGCCGGAGTAAAACTTGAGTATTTGCAGGATAAAATTCCGGGGAAACCCGTCATAAGAGTTATGCCGAATAATCCCGCGTTGGTTCAGGCAGGCATTACGGCGATCGTAAGTTCTGCGGAATCGAAAAAAGAAGATATTGAAATTGCGAAATCGATTTTTAGGACCGTAGGAGAGGTTGTAGAAACAAAAGAATATTTAATGGATGCTATAACTGCATTGTCCGGGTCTGGTCCGGGTTTTGTCTATCAGTTTGTAGAAGCAATGATAGAAGGAGCGGAATCTTTGGGGCTAGTCAAGTCTGTTGCCGAGAAATTGGCGGTTCAGACGCTACTGGGGTCGGCGCAAACGCTGGTTAAGACTAAGATATCGGCCAGAGAGTTAAAAGAAATGGTGACTTCTCCTAATGGGACAACAAAAGCCGGACTTGATGTTTTTGAAAAAAAAGGATTTAAGCAAATAGTAATTGATGCGATTTTTGCGGCGGCCAAGAGAGCCAAAGAACTTGGAGGCAGTTCATGAGTTTGTTTATAGCGGGAACAATAGCGCTTGATACAATAGAAACCCCGTTCGGTAAAAAAGAAAATATTTTGGGAGGATCGGCTGTGCATGCCGGCGTGTCCGCGAGCTTTTTTACCGATGTTTCAATTTGTGGAATTATTGGAAAAGATTTTCCAAAAGAGCATCTTGATTTTTTAAGATCCAGGGATATTGATCTTTCCGGAATTATCACGCATGAGGGCAATACTTTCTGCTGGAGCGGATTTTATGAGTATGACATGAACCATGCCCATACCCGTGATACAAAATTAAATGTCCTTTTGGATTTTGACCCTGTATTAAAAAAGGAACATCGGGAATCTGAATTCGTCTTTTTGGCCAATCTTGATCCTGAAATACAATTAAAAATAATAGATCAGTTGGAAAAGCCGCGGTTTATTGCCGCTGATACCATGGATTTTTGGATAAACAGCAAAAGGGCCAAACTGCATGAAGTAGTAAAAAAAGTTGATTTTATTCTTTTGAATGAAGGGGAAATCCGAATGTTTATGGAAACTCCGAACATTCCTTTGGCAGCGGGGAGATTATTAAAACTTGGCGCAAAAGGGGTTATTGTCAAAAAGGGCGAACATGGAGCCCTTCTGTTTACAAAAGAGGATCATTTTTCTGCTCCTTCTTACCCTCAGGAAGTATTTCGCGATCCAACTGGAGCGGGAGATTCCTTTGCCGGTGGGTTTATGGGTTATCTCGCAAAAACAAAAGATCTTTCTTTTAATAACATCAAGAAAGCTGTAATTTTAGGCTCTTCAATGGCATCTTTTAATATTGAAGACTTTAGCCTTGATAGGATGAAAACCCTTTCTAAGAGTGAAATTTTAGAAAGGTTTAACGCCTTTAAGGAATTCTCGGAGTTTGAAGCGCTTTTAGTAAAAGAACTCTGATCAAAATTTGTCGCGAATTTTAAGTGCAATAAAAATGGAGGAAATTAAATGTTTGATCAATTTAAGTTGGTAGGCAGAAAAATGTTTGAAGAGGGATTGGTAGGGTCGCATTGCGGAAGTTTAAGCATCAGGCAGGGGGATAAAATAATTATTACCAGAAAAAATGTTATGTTGTCTGAACTTGATGATGATTGCTTTGTCGAGGTTCCGGTTGCCGGCGATAATAACAGCGAAGCTTCCGCCGAGTTGTTATTGCATCGTTCAATTTATATGGGATCTACCGCAAAAGCTGTTATTCATGCCAAACCTGTGTATGCGATGGCTATGGCTGTCCATGAGGAAAAAATAAATCCTTTGGATTTTGACGCTAAGAATTGCTTAAGATATATTCCTGTTATTAGGGTCCGCGATCCTCTTTCTATTGATGAACTGAACAGATTTCTTCTCCCCGCGCTGAAAAATGGGCATCCTTGTTCTATTATCAGAGGGTATGGAAGTTTTTCCATAGGTAATGATCTTATGGAGGCTTATATGTATCTTTCTGTGGCGGAAAGAGCTTGTAAGATAGTTAATTTTTCAAGGTCAGGGGAAAGTAGTTACGCGAAAAGAGACGACAAGCCAAAACCTCAACAGCGTACTTTTCGTTCGGCAATACCTCCTTCTATAGGGGTAATGGATAGATCTTATCGCAGGAAGAGATGACATTTGAAGAACTTAAAAAAAATATAGAAAAATATTCCTCTAATGCGGATATTGGGCTTGTTGAAAAAGCTTACCAATTTGCGCTGGAAAAACATCGTAATTCCAAAAGACTTTCCGGAGATTCTTACATTACCCATCCGCTCGCTGTAGCGGGGATTTTGGTTGAACTGCAACAGGATATTCCTACAATTTGTGCGGCTTTTTTGCACGATACTGTTGAAGACAGTGATGCGACAATTGATGATATTGCCAATTTATTTTCTCCTGATATTGCCAAACTGGTAAAAGGGGTTACAAAACTTGGCCAACTGGTTTACGATTCAAAAGAGGAGAGGCAGGCTGAAAATTTCCGTAAAATGTTTATATCCATGGGAGAAGATTTACGGGTCATTATTATAAAACTTGCTGACCGGCTTCACAACATGCAGACGCTTAAATGGCTTCCCAAAGATAAAATTTATGAAATTTCGCTGGAAACAAAAGATATTTTTGCTCCTCTGGCCCACAGGTTGGGGATGTGGAGACTGAAATGGGAGCTGGAAGATTTGTCCTTTAAATATTTGGAGCCTGAAAAGTATGATTATGTCCAGGCAAAAGTCGCGGAGAGCAGACAAGCAAGAGAAGCTTACATAGAAAAATTTATTGCCAAGTTAAAAGAATCTTTTAAAAGTATGAACATTACAGGCGAAGTAAAAGGGCGACCCAAACATTTATATTCCATATATCGCAAGATGGCCAGCCAAAACCTTGAATTTGAACAGATTTATGATTTAACGGCGGTTAGGGTCATCCTTGATTCACTTAAAGATTGTTATGCTGTCTTGGGGTTGGTTCATGCCCAATGGAAGCCTATTCCCGGAAGATTTCGTGATTATATTGCTGTTCCCAAAAGCAACGGATATCAATCTTTACATACAACGGTCATTGGGGATGAAGGAAAGCCTGTCGAAGTCCAGATCAGAACAGTAACAATGCATAGAACATCTGAATATGGGATTGCCGCTCATTGGGTTTATAAAGAATCCGGGACAGATAAAAATTTTGACAAGAAAATGTCATGGTTTCGCCAAATGCTTGAAACTCAAACCGAACTTAAAGACGCGAAGGATTTTATGGATTCACTTAAGATCAATCTTTTTATTGATGAGATTTTTGTTTTTACTCCCAGAGGAAAAGTTATCCAATTGCCGATTGACGCTACACCTGTTGATTTTGCCTATCACGTGCATACAGAAGTCGGGCACAGGTGCACAGGAGCAAAAGTAAACGGGCGGATTGTAGCCCTGGATTGCAAATTGAAAAGCGGTGATATAGTTGAAATAATTACCGGTAAAGTTGACGCGCCTTCCAGAGGATGGATTAATTTTGTAAAAACTTCCGGAGCCCGGGCAAAAATTAAAAGCTGGCTTAAAAAATTTAAACAGGAAGACAATCTTATTGCTGAAGAAGTAAAAACGGCAAAAAAAGAGAAAACTGAAATCCGCCTTCCTGTTAAACGTCCTAGAAAACGTAAAATTGTCCATGGAGTAAAAGTTTCTGGACTTTCTGGTATTATGATTAAAATTGCCCGTTGCTGCAAACCTTTGCCTGGAGATGAAATAATAGGTTTTGTTACACAGGGAAAGGGTGTCGCGATACATAGAAAAGATTGCAGTAGCCTGTTGAGGAATAAGCCCGATATAGCTAAATTGGTGAATGTCGAATGGGATATGGCTGCCGATATTTATTATCCTATGGAAATAGAAATTGAAGCCTTTGATAGGGTAGGGGTCTTAAAAGATATCTTAACTCAAATTGCGGAGACAAAGACAAATGTCTCGTCTGCCTCAACAAAAACCAAAAGGGGAAATATTGCTTTTCTTCGGCTTATGGTAGATGTGAAAAATGTTGACCAGCTTCAAAAAGTTATTAATGCGGTTCGTTCTGTATCTGATGTATATGAAGTCAGGTGATATAAACAAACTGCAGGGGTTTGCCAGATTAAAAAGGTTCTCATTGTTATTTTTGTGATACAATAATAAATAATGCTGAAATTTGCCATTAAAAAAATTGTTGAAAGGGAGAATTTGACAATTGAAGAAGCCTCCCTTGCGATGGATATAATAATGAAAGGGGAGGCAACCCCCTCTCAAATAGCCGCTTTAATTACCGGACTTAAGATGAAAGGCGAGACTGTTGAAGAGATAACAGGTTTTGCCGAAAAAATGAGAGACCATGCTGTTCATATTTATCCGCACTCTTTAAATCTTGTTGATACCTGCGGAACAGGCGGCGATATGTCGGGAACATTTAATATTTCAACTGTTTCTGCTTTAGTTGCTGCGGGAGCGGGGATTTTGATCGCAAAACATGGGAATAAGGCTGTATCCAGCAGGTGCGGATCGGCTGATCTTTTTGAATCTTTAGGCGTTAAAATAGATATTGATCCCAAAAAAGTAGAAGAGTGCATTAATGTTATTGGTATTGGATTTATTTTTGCCCCTGTTTTCCATAAAGCAATGAAATTTGCCATGCCTACGCGGAAAGAAATAGGGATTCGGACTGTTTTTAATATTTTAGGACCTTTGACAAACCCTGCCGATGCAAAAGCCCAGGTTTTAGGAGTTTTTAGCCCAGAATTATGCCAAAAGATGGCAAAAGTCCTAAAAAATCTTGGGGTTAAGCGTGCTTTAATTGTAAACGGGAATGACGGTTTGGATGAAATTTCTATTTCAGAAAAAACAAAAGCCGCTTATTTAGAAAATGGCAAAATTAAAATATATTTTATCAATCCTTCGGATTTTGGATTTAAAAAATTCAGGAGGGAAGAAGTTCTCGGCGCTGGTATTTCTGACAACAAAGAAATAGCTTTGAATATATTAAAAGGAAAAGAGACAGGGGCTAAACGTAGTATTGTTTTATTAAATTCAGCCGCGGCTATTTTTGTAGGGGGTAAAGCCAAAGATATGAAAGAGGGGGTAAAGCTGGCGGCGGATTCAATTGATTCAGGAAAAGCATACAGTAAATTAGAAGCATTAGTAAAATTTACAAATAGTTAGGCAGGGCTTTTTTGCCACTGCCGCAATAGTTGATGGGAGGATATATGTTTATAAAAACCAATAAACTGGTGAAGGCTTACAATGGCAATCGGGTTGTCAATGAAGTATCAATTGATGTTAACCAGGGTGAAATTGTCGGCCTTTTGGGGGCAAATGGAGCGGGCAAAACTACTACTTTTTATATGTGCGTCGGACTTGTGAAGCCTGATTCAGGAACTGTTTATCTTGGAGATAAGGATATAACCAAACTCCCTATGCATAGGCGTTCTCAGATGGGTATTGGTTATCTTCCGCAGGAACCGTCTATTTTTCGCAAACTTACAGTAGAGCAGAATATTTTGGTTTTGTGGCAACTTACGTCGTCGATAAAAAAATCTGAGTATGAGAAGAAACTTGTTGCCCTTCTTGATGAATTTGGAGTAACGCATTTAAGGAAACAAAAAGCGTATACTCTTTCCGGCGGAGAACAAAGAAGAGTTGAAATTGCCAGAGCGCTTGCCACAAATCCCGCCTTTTTATTGTTGGATGAACCGTTTACCGGCATTGATCCCAAAACTGTAAATGATATCCAGGATATTATTCGATATTTAAAGACAAAAGGGATCGGGATACTTATTACCGACCACAATGTCCGTGAAACGCTTGCGATTACTGATCGAGCCTATATTGTACACAAAGGGAAAATTTTAGTGGCAGGTGATTCCAAAGCTGTAGCGGAATCCGAAGAAGCGAAAAAGTTTTATTTGGGTGAGCAGTTTACACTATAATGTTTAAAATAGTTGATAAATATATTTTAAAAGAGCTGATAGACCCGTTTCTTTTCGGGTTATTGTCTTTTTCCCTGATTCTTTCGGCTTCGATGGTTTTATTTGAGCTTGTAAGGGCGGTTGTCATGAACGGGATGGCTCTCTTTACAGCTCTGCAGGTTTTTATTTTCCGCATGCCTTCTGTTGTGGTGTATATTTTTCCTATGGCAACACTTTTGGCGGCTCTGCTTGCTTTTGGCCGATTGTCTAAAGAATCAGAAATAGTTGCTTTTCGTTCTTCGGGTATTTCTTTATATCGGCTTATGGTTCCTGTTGTGATTTTTGGGTTTGTTGTTTCTCTGCTTACTTTGGCTTTTTATGAGGTAGTTGTTCCTGAATCAAATAAAAAAGTAAAAAGCCTTATGGTAGAGACCATTACAAAAAGAAATGTAAAAATACAAGAAAATGTTTTTGTCCCGGAAATGGAAAAAGGTGAATTAAGGCGTATTTTTTATGCCCAGAAAATGATAGGGGATAAAATGGAGGGGATAGTTGTTTCTGAGTTTTCCCAGGGTCGATTGACTCAAATTGTGAACGCAAAATCCGCAAAATGGGACAAAGCAAAAAATCAATGGCTGTTTAAAAACGGAATTGTGTATCTTTTGTCTGATACCGGCGAATACAAGCATTTGATTAAATTTGATGAACAGAATATTTCTATAAAATATACTCCGGCTGATTTTTCTTTAGGAGACAAATCACCCGATGATATGAATATTTCAGAGTTGGGAAATTATATAGCCCTCAAAGAAAAGATGGGGGTTGAAGTGACAGATTTCAAGATTCAGCTGAACATGAAAATTGCCATCCCTTTTGCAAGCCTGGTTTTTGCTTTTTTGGGAGCTCCTCTCGGTTTATCTCCGAGAAGGGCTTCTTCTTCGGTTGGTCTCGGATTTTCAATTATTGTTATATTTGTATATTATGTTTTAATGTTTTTTTCCATAGCTTTGGGAGAATTGGAATTTGTATCTCCTGAAGTAGCAGCTTGGATGCCTAATGTTTTGACATTTGGTTTGGGATATTTTGTTTTATCCAGGTCGGCGCAAATATGATTTTTGGTTTTGCCTTTCAAATTATTTTTATTCTTGTTTTATTGTCGGGGATTATAGCTTTTGTCGGCAATAGGACGGGAAGATTTTTCGGGAAAAAAAGGCTTTCTGTTTTTAATTTGAGGCCTCGCTATACCGCGACAATTTTTACTATCATTTCTGGAATTTTGATAATGGTTTTAACCTTTGCAACATTGTTTCTTGTTTCCCGTGATGTTCGTATGGCTCTTTTTGGGTTGGAAGGTCTGAAACATTCGATTAAAGCGGGAGAAAAACAGCTTGCTGCCACAGAAATAAAATTAAATAACCAGAAAAAAGAATTGTCAGACGTAAAAAAAGAGCTTGAAATTGCCCGGGAACAAAAAAATAATCTTGAAAAAGAAAAGGCTCATTTGCTAACTCTTCGCAATCTGCTTCGGGAAGAGATTGAAAATCAAAAGGTTCGAAAAGTTGTTTTTGGCGCGGGTGAAATAGCATTAATCAGGCTGCTTAGGGGAGGTGTTGGGGCAGGTGCGGCGAAGCTTGCTATTAATGGAGTTTTGAATGATTTGGATGAAGAGGTCAAAAAATATAATATCCCCAATGTGTCTGTTGATAAAGCTGATTTTGATGCGACGGTTTCTTATTTGGCCAATACGACTGGCGATATTGTTTTGAGGATAAAATCTATCGAGAATGTCATAGCAGGATCTGACCTTTGGGTCAGGCTGGAAGTTCTTCCAAATGAACTTGTTTATCATAAAGGAGAAAAGCTTGTTGATGCAACTATCCCTGAAGGGATCAACCAGAGTACAATAGAAGAAGAGTTAAAAAGCCTTTTATCCACGGCAAGGTTTACTGCCGCCCGAAGAGGAGTGCTCCCCAATGTTGCAGGATCTTTTGGCAGCCTCCCGTATTCTGAGATTTTTGAAGCCGCAAAAAAAATAAAGGGGTCAACCATTTCTGTCAAAGTCAATGTTCTGGCGAAGGAAGATATTTATTTAATAGGGCCTCTTTTAGTCAAGCTTGAGATTGTAAAATGAATATATTAGCGGTAGATCCTGGAACAGAAAAATGCGGACTTGCGGTTTTAAGCGACGCGCTAAAAGTTTTAGATAAAAAAATTGTTGATCCGGATGTTTTAACACGTGAAATAATTTCTTTTGCTTCGCGGTATGCGGTTTCTAAAATTGTTATAGGAGAGGGGACAGGATCCAAATTTATAAAGAAAGAGCTTTCTTTGGTCGAGTTGCCGGTTGATGTTGTTTTTATCCCTGAAGCTTTTTCAACTCTTGATGCAAGGAAACGATACTATAATGACAATCCTCCAAAGTTGTTTTTTCGCATTTTGCCTGTATCTCTGCTTGTTCCTCCTTGTCCTATCGATGATTATGCCGCTGTGGTATTAGGGGAAAGATACTTGAAGTTTTCGGACTAAATAGCTATTGTCTCTTTTATATGTTGTCTATTTAATTTAAGCTCTGAAATGTCGATGACCGGTCTTTCCCCTTTGACAAGTGAAGCAACTATCTGTCCCGTTGCCGGCGAATGCATAAATCCGTGGCCTGAAAATCCCGTAGCAATTATTAACCCTGGAATCGGCATATCGATTATTGCGTGCTTATCAGGCGTTTCATCGCTTAAGCTTGTTAATACTTTTTTAATACCCGATTTTTCAAGATCAGGGATCCTATTTATGCTTGCTTCTATTGTTTCATCAGAAGCTTCTGATTGTTTTTCAAAGCTTTTATCTTCAATTTTACCAGACATTCCAACCAATGCGTCGCTGCCTTCTTTCTTAATATACCAGCCAGTTGGGATTTCCATAATAAGTGGATAATCAAAATTGAAACTTTCAACAACTAAAATATATTTTCTTTTATGCATGATAGGGATATCAAGCCCAATTGTACTCCCAAGCTCCTTTGACCCAACTCCTGCTGCTAGAATAACTACCTCTGAATTAAAATTGCCCTTATCTGTTTTTATCCCCGTGATTTTGCCTTCTTCTTTTATCATTGCCAAAACGGTTGTTCCGGTTAAAAATCGAACTCCGTTTGCTTTTGCTCTTTTTTCATAATAGGCAAGAAGTGATGACGGGTCGGCAACTCCGTCTTCCTCAAAGAAACTTCCTTTTTTTATGCCTGGGGTGTTTAGAAACGGGAACCTCTCTTTTATTTGCGCTGCGGATAGAATTTTACTTTTTATGCCAAGCCTGTTTTGCATTTTAACTCTTGGCTCTGTAACTCCTTCTTCCATATCAAGTATTAAATAGCCGTATTTTTTGTAATCGATCTCTTTTGCAAGAAGATTGATAGTTTTCATGGATTCAATGGAAAATTTGCAGTTGATTTCTGTTGTAAATTGGTGGCGGACACCGCCTGAACAGTATTGAGTGACAGCAGTTCCTAAAAGTTTTTCTTTTTCAATTAAAACAATATCTTTTAGTCCTGCAGCTGAAAGATAATATGCTATAGCTGTTCCAACTATACCGCCGCCGATAATTATTCTCATATTATTTTTGTCTTCATAATATATGTATTATACCAAAAAAACATATTTATAAATTTTTCAGATTTAAACTCCCATTGAAATTTTGCTTTTTTCCATCTAATTTTTGTGATAATATTATGCCATTAGAACATTAATTAAATGTTGGAGGGTATAGGAAAGGAAAGGAAATCAAGATGTCAAAAATTAAAAGGATTGTTGGCCGCGAAGTGTTGGATTCAAGAGGAAACCCCACAGTAGAAGTCGATGTTATTTTGGATGATGGTATTTTAGGCCGCGCTATTGTTCCTTCAGGAGCTTCAACAGGAAGCCGTGAAGCTTTGGAACTCCGCGATGGCGACAAAGCAAGGTATCTTGGCAAAGGAGTTACAAAAGCAGTTGCAAATGTTTCTGTTATTGCCAAAGAATTGATAGGGATGGAGGTTACAAAACAGGAAGAGATCGACAAAAAGATGATCTCTCTTGATGGGACTGAAAACAAAAACAAATTCGGCGCAAACGCTATACTTGGAATTTCCATGGCAGTAGCTCATGCTGCTGCAAAATCGCAAGGAAAATCCCTCTTTAAATATATTGGAGGAGATGGTGCTATTACGCTTCCTGTACCGATGATGAATGTTCTAAACGGCGGAGCCCATGCCGGATGGTCGACCGAAATGCAGGAGTATATGATTGCTCCTGTCGGCGCCAAATCTTTTAAAGAAGGATTGAGAATGGGGACAGAAGTCTATCATGCCCTCAAAGCTGTTGTAAAATCAAAAGGATTTCCAACTACGGTAGGTGATGAGGGGGGATTTGCTCCAAAGACAGGTTCAAACGAAGGTAATCTCAAACTTATAATGGAAGCGATCGAAAAAGCGGGTTACAAACCTATGACAGATATTTGCATCTGCATGGATCCCGCATCGTCTGAATTTTTTAAAAACGGAAAATATGAACTTAAAACAGAAGGCAAAAGTTTAACTTCATCTGAAATGGTCGATCTTTATGCCTCATGGGTTGAAAAATATCCAATCGTTTCCATTGAAGATGGTTTGGCGGAAGGGGATTGGGAGGGCTGGAAAATTATGACCGACAAACTTGGTAAAAAAATTCAACTTGTCGGAGACGATCTCTTTGTAACAAACCCGAAGATACTAAAAGAAGGAATTGAAAAGGGGATCGCAAATTCAATTCTTATAAAAGTTAACCAGATAGGGACACTGACCGAAACGATAGAAGCTATAAACATGGCAAAGAAATCCGGATATACAGCGGTTACATCCCATAGGTCAGGTGAGACCGAAGATTCAACAATCGCGGATTTGGCCGTGGCCTTGAACTGTGGGCAAATTAAAACCGGAGCCCCCGCGCGAACCGATCGTGTCGCAAAGTATAACCAATTGCTTCGTATTGAAGAGGAGTTGGGGAATAGCGCGAAATATTTGGGAATTAAGGCATATTCTAATAGATAAAAAAAGGAGAGGGTAAAAAATGGATATCATGTCATTGGCTCCTGTTGTTGGCGTTTTGGGTGTTTTGTATTCTTTGTTTATTTTGTGGCTTATAGTTCGAGAAAATCCCGGCACTGCCAAGATGCAGGAGATTTCAAAAGCGATTTATGACGGCTCCATGGCTTATTTAAAAAGGCAATATACAAGCATTGCTATTTTTATGGTTGTGGTTTTTATTGCCATTTCTTATTTTATAAGCATTTATACGGCATTTGCTTATGTTTGCGGAGGCCTTTTTTCAATGATCGCGGGTTTTATAGGAATGTCCGCGGCTACGCGGGCAAATGTCAGGACCGCTTATGCCGCATCATCAAAAGATATTGGCAAAGCTTTGGGCATGGCATTTCGTGGCGGTTCTGTCATGGGGATGGCTGTTGCAAGTTTGGGAGTGTTGGGCATAGGCCTTATATGGCTTTTAGTGCCTGACATAGCGTTAAAGGCACAGATTGTATCCGGGTTTTCTATGGGAGCATCATCTATTGCTCTTTTTGCCCGTGTCGGCGGAGGAATTTACACAAAATCGGCGGATGTCGGAGCTGATCTTGTAGGCAAAGTTGAAGCAGGTATTCCGGAAGACGATCCTCGCAATCCTGCTGTTATTGCAGACAACGTGGGCGACAATGTTGGAGATGTCGCGGGTATGGGTGCTGATCTTTTTGAATCATATGTCGGCTCTGTTGTTGCCACAATCGCGCTTGGCGCTTTGATGATCAATCCATTCGCGTGGATGGCACTTCCTCTGCTTTTAATTGTTTTTGGGACTTTGGCATCTTTTGTCGGAACGCTTTCTATGAACTTTTTGCAAAAACTCAATCCTCAATCTGCATTAAGATATGCAACATATATTGCTGGGGTATTGTTTATTATTTCTTCATATTTTTTAGTCATGTTTTTAATGCCGGATAAAATGGGGATATTTTGGACAATTTTATCTGGAATTGTTGTCGGTATGGCAATAGGTCTTATTTCTGAATATTACACATCGGGGAAAACTGTCGAAAATCTTGCAAAATCAACTCAAACAGGAGCCGCGACTAATATTATTTCAGGGCTTGCTGTCGGAATGAACAGCACCGGATTTCCTATGCTTGCTATATGCGCCGCAATGCTTATTTCTTACTATTTTGGTGGAATGTACGGCATAGCAATTTCCGCGGTCGGAATGCTTGGCACTGTAGGCATTATTATGTCTGTTGATGCTTATGGCCCAATTGCGGACAATGCCGGCGGCATTGCTACAATGGCAAATCTTCCAAAAGAAGCAAGACAAATAACAGATAAATTAGATTCTTTAGGAAATACCACAGCTGCTATTGGTAAAGGATTCGCAATAGGTTCCGCGGCCTTAACAGCCCTTGCTTTATTTGCGGCTTTTACAAGTACAGTGGGAATTACTGAAGTTAATCTTTTATCGGTTACTGTTCTTGTTGGATTCTTTTTAGGAAGTACGCTTCCATTTATATTTACTGCTATGACAATGAAGGCGGTGGGGCGCGCGGCCTTTAAAATGGTAGAAGAGGTAAGACGCCAATTTAGAGAAATTAAAGGGCTTATGGAAGGGACAGCAAAGCCTGATGTTTCAAAATGCGTTGATATTTCGACTAAAGCGGCTCTTTCAGAAATGATAATCCCAGGCATATTGGCAGTTGTTGCTCCTCTTATTATAGGTATTGTTTTGGGACCAAAAGCTCTTGCAGGCTTTTTAGCAGGATCTTTAGCTTGCGGCGTACTTCTTGCCATTATGATGGCAAATGCCGGCGGTGCTTGGGATAACGCAAAGAAACTTATAGAAGAAGGGTTTTTAGGAGGGAAGGGAACTCCAGCGCATGCGGCGGCGGTTGTCGGAGATACAGTCGGGGATCCGTTTAAAGACACATCAGGCCCGGCGATTAACATTTTATTAAAATTGATGTCTATTGTTGCATTAGTTTTTGGCCCTGTTATTGTCAGGTTTCATGGTGTTTTATTGGGATTGATTGGTAGATGACAATTACATTTGATGATTTTAAAAAGGTTGAATTGCGGGTTGCGGAGATTAAATCCGTAGAAGATATTGAAGGTGCGGATAAAATTTACAAATTGACGGTTGATTTGGGTTGTAGCGACGCGATTAATCGCGTCGCTACAACCATTGTTGCAGGTATAAAGCAACATTATCCAAACAAAGAAGAATTAATAGGCAAAAAGGTAGCTGTTGTTGCAAACCTCGAACCTCGTAAATTGAGAGGCATTGAAAGCCAAGGGATGCTTCTTGCCGCCTCAAACTCCGACAAATCCTCTGTTGTTCTTTTGACCCTTGATCGCGACATTCCGAATGGGTCTGTGATTAGCTGATTATTTAAAAAACAATAATTGAAGAGCGACCACAAGCAGATAGATACCAAAAATTTTTCTAAGCAGATCATCGGGGATGGGTTGTGCGAATGTTGCGCCGATGTATCCGCCGATTAAAAAACCGAGAGCTATTAATAATGCGAATTTAATGTTTACATTTCCTGTTTGATTATATTTTATAACAGCTAATATTCCAACAGGAAGTAAAAGTGCGGCAAGTGATGTCCCTTGTGCCATATGTTGTGTCATTTTATAGATTACAAGAAGAGAGGGGATAAGGAGTGTCGCTCCGCCGATTCCCAAAAATCCGCTTAATATCCCAGCTCCGAGGCCTATTGTTAGTAAACCCAGTATTTGCACCCTCATCCACCTTTTTGTTTATTTGATAATTTTGGGTCAATTACCTTCTCCCGAGGGGAGAAGGATCTATAAATATGAATTTAAATTATGGGTGAAGGTTAGGTGAGGGCTTCCCTCACAAGTCTATTAACTATCTTCCCATCAACTCCTGGATATTTTGCCAATACTGCTTTCATAACATTTCCCATATCTTTTACGGAAGATGCATTCAATTCTTTTATTGCATCTTCAACAGCTTTTTTAATTTCATTGTCAGAAAGCTGTTTTGGTAGATATTCTTGAACAATCTTAAGCTCGTTTTCTGATTTTGCAGCATCATCGCTGCGCCCAACTTTTTTGGCTTCTTCCGCGGATTCTACAAGTTCTTTTGAGTATTTAGCAAGGATTTTAATTATTTCAGGATCGGGGATTTGGTCTCCTCTCGCGTTTACATAAAGTATTTTACTTTTCATCATTCTAAGGACAGACAATTTTTCCTGATCCTTTTCTTTCATTGCCTGTTTTATGTCATTGTTTATTTTGTCAAACAGTTCAGCCATTAGCAGTCACCTCTTTATTTTATTATAACATAAATATTTTTTGGACATAACGAACACTTCTGGTATATGGAATTTCTTCAAAGATTGCTCTTGTTTTTTTAAGAGCCTCAAGCTTTGCAATATACTCCTATATAGCTATCTATAGCTTCAACTCTTAAGGCGATTTTGTCAAGCGGGTGGAATGGGATAAAAAGGCATTAGTGCACTTTGTTAATTACCCGACAAAGATATCTTCTTGCGGATATCCTAACGCTTGACGATGGGGTTTGAAAAAAAGCGCCATAGCTATGGTTGCCGGACCAACCCTGCCAAGGAACATTGTAATGATCAAAACAATTTTGCCAATTGAAGTTAAAGCAGGTGTTATCCCTGCAGATAGACCGGTATTACCCAGAGCCGAAATGATCTCGAAAAAAACTTTAAGATAAGAAGCTTTTTCGGTATTGGCTAAAATTGTAAGATCAATAATTGCAATTAAAACAAAAAGGCTAAAAACTGTGAACGCCCTTAAAACTGTTATTAGGGGAATTTCTCTTTCGAATACTACGACGCTTTTTTTCCCACGCAAATAAGCCAGCATGGAAAAAAAGAGAACGCCAAGTGTTGTAGTTTTAATACCTCCGCCAGTGCTGCCAGGAGAGGCTCCAATAAACATTAGCATCATCAATATGGTTAAACCTGAAGCGGACATTGCGCCGATGTCAATTGTGTTATATCCATCTGTGGTTGAGGCGGAGATTGACTGAAACGAGGTAACCATTGCTTTATCATAAGTGGTGGCGACGGTCGGCCATTGTTCAGTAATTAAGATAGTTGCTGCTCCAGCTATTACAACAACAAACGTAACAAGCAGTGCCATTTTACTGTGCAGAGTTAATCTTGCGGGGAGATTCCTGCACTTGTTGTAAATGAGATTGAATATATCCATAATCACAAAAAAACCAATTCCACCGATCAACGAAATAATATTTATTGTTGTATTTACCGTAAAACTGTTTTTGTAATCCATCAAGCTTGTGGGAAATACAGAAAAACCAGCAGTGCAAAAAGCAGAGACTGAATGAAAAATTCCCAAATAGATGGAGTGGGGAAGTGAGTAAGATTTTGACCAATAAACGGCCAAAATTATTGCGCCAATAGATTCAAAAATAAAAGTATAAAACAAAACGTTCTTAAAAAATTGACCAAGCATTTTGTATCCATAACTCTTGGTAGCAAGAGATTCCCTTGCTATAACGCCTGTTATCAAAGATATTTTTTCTCCCAGCATATAAGCTATAAAAATCAAAAAAGTCATGTATCCGATTCCGCCGATTTGGAAAATAGACATCAAGACTATTTGTCCAAATAAAGTATAATAACGGCCTATATCAACTACTGTTAATCCGGAAGTACTTATTCCGGAGGTGGCGACAAAGAGAGAGTCCAAAAATGGCTGATACATTCCTTTGGCATTGGAAATCGGCAAAGAGAGCAGCAATGCTCCTATGATAGTAATAATGGCATATCCCAACACCAAAATCTGCAAAGGATTTAACTTGAATCTCATGATTTATCATCCTCTGGTACTTAGTATAATTGAGGGGTAGTTAAGTTCGTATAAAGAACGAGGAATCAACTGTAAAGATTTTGTTAAGATTTATAATTATCCGAAGGTGTGGGGGTGAATCTATAACCTACACCCGGTTCAGTCATAATATATCGTGGTACATCCGGATCAGGCTCGATCTTTTTTCTTAAGTTGCTCATGTGGACACGCAGCGTTCTTGTGTCTTCAATATAGTTTGGCCCCCAAACTTTTTCAAGGATCATTTTAGAAGTAAGCACGCGATCCGTATTTTGTGCCAGATAAGCCAAAATATCAAATTCAGTTCTGGTAAGCTCAACTTCTTTGTCGGCAATCTTCACCGTACGGCGACCAATATCTATCTCCATATCTTTAAATGTAATTACAGCCATTGGCGCGATGTTTTGTGATGCACGTCTTAAAAGAGCCCGTATGCGAGCCAAAAGCTCGGCTGCGGAAAAAGGCTTGGTTAAATAGTCATCCGCGCCGCTGTCAAGGGCTTTTACCTTGTCCTGATCGGTGCTGTGTACGGTAAGTATCAAGATAGGGCCGGTGTACCACGAACGCAGCTCATGGCAGACTTCAACTCCACTTAAGCCAGGCAAGGAAAGATCGAGAATGATTAAGTCCGGCGTATTATCAATCGCCATATCGATTGCTTCTTCGCCATCTTTTGCTAGTGTTATTTTATATTTGCGCGAGGTTAGAATTGAATGCAGCGCACGCCTGATCTTTTCCTCATCATCTACTATCAGTATCAAAGCCGTTCTTTCTTTTGATCCCATTAGGGTTCCTCCTTAGGAATTGAAACAACTACTCTGGTCCCGTGAGGCATTATGTCTTCGATCCATATCTTGCCTTCGTGATATCTTACGATTTCGGCCACAATTGCCAGCCCCAAACCGGTACCAGTTGTGGACTTGGATGCGGAAGGCCCGCGATAAAATTTTTCAAACACCTTTCTTTTTTCCTCGTCTGGTATTCCCGAGCCCTGATCTTCAACCATTACCAATATTTCTCCCATCTGATCCTTAGCTTTGATTGCAACCTTACTCTCCTTTTGACTATAGCGCAGTCCGTTCTCGACCAGATTCTGGAGCAATCTCAAGAATTGCTCAAAGTCAATCCAGAGTGGCGGTAGCTCAGGCGGAAGTTTGACTTCCAGTCGCATCTGTTCTTGTCGCGGCAATTGTGCTGACAATAGACCAATAATCTCATTCAATTCGTATTTTTCCTTACTTGGTTTCCAGCTTTCGGTCTCCAGCCTTGAAAAGTCAAGCAATGCATTGATACTTCCTCCAAGGCGTTTTATATCTTCAGCCACAGTTTCAAGTTCTGAGCGGATATAGGCATCATCCCATTTTAATTCATCAGTCAGCAAATTGGTGACCGTTGCGTTTATGGCAGAAAGCGGTGTCTTTAACTCATGTGAAACCGAAGAAATGAGGGTTGATTTTAACTTATCTGTTTCGTGAATGGCTTTTATTTGTGCCAGTTCTCTGAGTTTTCCCGTCTGAAAACCAATAATGATTCCCACTATCAGAAAGACAAAAAGCGAAAGAATATCTTTAGGATCATCAACCGCAAAAGTATGATAAGGTGGAATCAGGAAATAATTCCAGGATAAAAAAGCCAGCATTGATGCCAGCAAAGCAGCTCTAAAACCACTGACACTACCGACAATAACTACAATCAGCAGATAAATCAGTGCCCATTGTCCTTTGGCAAAATATGATCGAAGCGGTACAAACAGTGAAGTAGCTAAAATTATTATTAAAACCGCCCAAAGATATTCAGAAAAATGATATTTAGCCTTTTTCATGATTTCTTCCTAATTATTATATCTGCCAACTCAGAAATCATAAATTCGATAAATGAAGCGCAGGCTTCTTTTCTTTCACGGCTATTGAAATTATATTTTCCGGTTAAAGCCCTGCAGCAGGTAGTTTTGAATTTAGCCTTGAATTTATCATGCAGAGAAGCTGCAAGTTTTCCAGGATTTTTTCTGCTTTCTTCTGATTGCCCATAAAGATAGCCCGAAGCTAAAACAGCAGCCATTAAAGCGCCGCAGATACAGCCTGATCCTCCAATCCCTGCCCGCAAGCCGCTGACTGATGACACAAGCGGGGCAGGAATTTCAATGCCGGAGTCATTTAAGGCATGGAGAATGCTTTCCGAACAGCTAAACCCTTTCTCTAAATATAAATCTTTTGCTGTTTTTATTATTGATTCTTTATCCATAATTAAATTATAGCAAATCTTTGGAGTGAAAGGCTGATTTTTTTAAAAGCCTAGATACTTGAATCTGTGCAGCAATGGCACTTTCAGGGAAAAATCTTATATCTCGTATTTAGAAAAAAGTGAAACTCCGCTGAACTTGTTTTCATTCAAATTCTGTTAGATTCTTGCTATAATATCAAAAGATTGAAGGGGGAATTTCTTGATTTATTGCGAAATAAATTTAAAAATGGCAAGAGGATTTGCTGTCAATTGTTTAAAAAAAACAATGAATAATAAATATCTTCTTTTATTTCTTTTGTTTATTTTTTCCGCTTCGCTTTGTTTTTATTTTCCTTTTACCAGTAGCATAAGTAACGAAAATACTCTTTTTTCTCTTGCATCACATGAAACAGCTGAACTTATAGCTAGTGTTTCTTCTTATAGCCTTGATGATGACATTGCTAAGACAGTATGTCTTTTTTTTGTTTTTTTGTCAGCCATGCTTTCGCTTATTATATACCCCTTTACTTTGTTTATTGTTATACTCGAATCCGTTATTTTTAAATTTCCTTTATCTTCTTCAAAAAAGAATTTTTTTGTTGTGCAAACAATAATCTTTACTATGCTTTTTCTTTTTTCTAATCTTCTTATGTTGATGTCCTGGTCTTCAATAATGCTTTCCATATCTATGCAGATAGAGGCTACCATTTATTATTGTTTAATGTTTCTGATGTCATTATTTTCTATTTTAATGAGCGCCTGGTTTGGCTTTTCAAAAAATAGGAACTGATGAATAAAGTACTACAAATTATCTGCCTGTCACCCGCCTGACGGTAGTCAGTTTTTCCGGTGTTTCTCGTCGATCGGTTGCGCGGCTCGAATCGGTTATCGTATAACGGTATTTTGCAACACTCCCTTTTGGTAAAGGATTTTCTGTTGATAATCTTGAGAATATGCGGAAGTTTTATGCGGGATTTTCTGGGTTGTTTGAGATTTCCGAGACAGTGTCTCGGAAATCTTTAATTCTTGCTGCTGGACAAAAATACGAGACGGCGTCCCGTATTTTATCTTGGTCGCATTACTGCGAATTACTGAAAACCAGCTTGAACAGGCTGTTATAGACAAGCTCCAGCATTTTCTTCTTGAAATGGGCAAAGGGTTTAGTTTTGTTGCTCGCCAGAAACGCATTACCATGATAAACCGCCATTACTTTATAGATCTTGCGGTTCCTTTGCTCTTTTTTGACAATAACTGTAAACGGGTGTAAACTAATGCTTGTAATGGAAAAAGAGCAAAAAATTTATAATATAACTGAACTAGCAGAGCAATTAAAAGTTACTCGCCAGGCTATTTATAAGTGGATAGAGAAAGGTTGGATCAAACCAAAAAGAGATTATAAGAATTATCCAGTTTTTACTGAAGATAGTGTTGAGGAAATTATAAAATGGAAAAACAAAATTAAGTAAGTTGAACGTAAAAATTTAGTGAGTAGTTTTTGGATGAATAATACAGATTATTGGACATTGACTGACTTAGGCTGGAAATTTGTGGAACAAATATTAAAGGAAAAAAGACTTATATAAATGTGGTTTTTATATTTAGATGAAAGTGGTGATTTGGGGTTTGATTTTGTAAACAGAAAACCTTCAAAGTTTTTTACTATTACAATTTTAGCCATTAAAGGTATTGATAATAATAGAGAGCTTATAAACTGCGTAAAAAAGGTTTTAAAAAGGAAATTAAATAATAAAAAGAATAAAAAACGCTTTATTCAAGAATTAAAAGGGGTAACGACAAATTTTGGAATAAAAAAATATTTTTATGAATTAATAAAGGATTTGCCTTTTGCAATTTTTTCTCTTACCTTAAATAAGAAAAGAGTTTATAGCAAATTAATTGATGAAAAAGAAAGAATTTATAACTATATTGCCAGAAAAGTTTTAGATGAAATTAAATTTGAGAATGCAAATAATCAAGTTGATTTGATTGTGGATAAGTCAAAAGGAACTGAACAAATTAAAGACTTTAATGCTTATATAGTGGGACATCTTCAAGCTAGGCTTAATCCAAAAGTTTTTTTAAACATCTTACATGTTAATTCTTGGAATTCTAAGGGGATACAGGCTGTAGATTTATTTAGTTGGGGGATTTTTAGAAGCTACGAAAAACAAGATTTTGGTTGGCTGAATGTTTTTAAAAATAAAGTTAAATTTAATGAACAGTTTTTATAATAAAAAAAGAGCGAGCCCTAAAAGTTCTTTATGCTGAGGCTCATAACCACCAGATGGAAGAAAGCACCTCAGACAACCTTTAATGGTCTTATCGCTCATTTAAATTATGACATTCATAGTATCGATTGTCAATACATGTACACACATGTACAGACATTAATTTATCGTAATAAAAGAGGTATAAATTGCATATGAAACATTATTTCATCCGAACCTACGGCTGCCAGATGAATGTCAACGATTCGGAAATCCTGTCCGGTATCCTTGAAACAAAAGGATATCAAGAAACAAATGACTATAGATCTGCTGATTTGGTGCTTGTCAATACATGCGCTATTCGCCAAAAGGCAGAAGATAAAGCGTACGGTTTCTTAGGAGACCTAAAAGGCTTAAAAAAAGAAAAGCCCGATTTAATAATAGGTATCTGCGGGTGTATCCCTCAACA
>Ga0156553_148_pt1 | contig 28457 bp, 30 predicted proteins | sample RifOxyB2_FD_111948 | JGI IMG/M metagenome (GOLD analysis project Ga0156553, IMG submission 111948) | candidate division WOR-1 bacterium RIFOXYB2_FULL_37_13 | reverse complement strand
ATAGCTCAAGATGATATGCCAGATCGTTCTAATCTTAGCTCAAAATCGTTCCACTTATAAGGGTGCACTCCAAACAGTCTTAAAGTTGCTTTTTCAAGAAAAATATCTGCAACCCCCACCATCTTTCCCATAAACTCTTCACGCGTCCAGTTAGGAACCGGCCTGCTTGGGCGAGGAGCCTCGGTTCTTCCTGCCGCACCTGCACTTGGGCTGGCGCTGCTCCAACCTGTATATCCTGCGTTCCATGATTCTCTTGGATCATTTGCAGGTCTCCATGTTTGTTGTTGTGAATAGCCAGTGCTTGCCGGTCTTGGCGGTGCTTTTGGGGCAGGAGCAGGTCCTTGATTCCATGCTTCTAAATACCGTTTTAATTCCTCTGAAAGTTCTGCTGCATTCCAAAAAAATCCAGAAAAAACAGAACCCTCGGCTCTCAGTGCCTCTTCTAAAATATTATGGGTAACCACTTCAGGTGATTTTGAGGTGTCTACTCTTGCCATGTTCATCTGTGCATTGGTCGCACAAAGTATGATAGTATCAATTGAAAGTGTCTTTGTTAATAGACCTCTAACATTACTACAAAAATTAGATCTTTCATTATTATCATGAGAAGGTTTTCTTATTTCAGAAACTTTTTCAGTGGGAGGTTTTTGCTTCTTTTTTAACTGCTCTCCATTTTTTGCTAAGTATCCATTTTCGTATAGATATGTATATAAATCTTGATGATCTCGTGCGGCGAATCGCAAAGCACTTGTTAAAGCATCATTGCCGTTATCATACCTGTTTATATAATTTAACACATTATTAGTGATTAATTCCTTATCATTTCCGCTAAGAACAACACCAATATGTGATATTCCAAGATGTGTCAAAAGGATTCGCATTTCACCTTCTGAAGAAAATATCGGCCAAAAATCTTGCATTTTTATTAAAAGGGCTGCTCTTTCTCTGTAATTTACTGGTACTTCTACCCTAAAGTTATAACCTTCAGGCCTAAACTGATTTCCCAGCTCTATATAAGTTTCTAATAGTGGCAGACTACTAACGGATTCTTCTAGTTTTGCTGCGACTACCAGGGCTCTTTCTAATAAGAAGCCCCCTTGACTCTCTAGTTCAGATATGAACCTGAACGCGACATGCCTTTTTTCTCCGGCAGAGTCAAATCTTGATACTATATCAGGTCTTCTTATAGAATTAAAAATATGTCTGATATTATCAGAATCTCCCAAAATATGGCTAAACTTTCTGACAAGTTCTACCAGCAATTGGTCCCGAAGTCTTTTATTGGTCGGGAGATTTATTCCGCCAACAGCGCCTGCCCCTTGAGTTCTGCCCGTCCCGCTTGTACTTTCGGAAGAAGCTGCACCTGCAGTTTCACGGGGTGGAGTGTAGGTTTTTTTCTGTGGGGGTTGAGGGCGAGGTGAGGGAACCGCATTTTCTGCTGCGATTCTACAAGCTTTTAGCATAGAATAGAGTTCAAAACTTTTATCAGATGCAACATATAATACCGCTCTTAAAGCCTCGCTATTTAGCCCGTTTAGTAATATATGGGCAGGGATTGAAGGAGTTTGAGTATTTGTTTCCATAGAAGTTCTGATTTGATCGGCTAATACTTTATCCCATCTTTCAGCTTCCGTAATGACCTCATTAGTCAAAAAAGCGTTCGCAAAAGCGTTTACTAAAGTTGTTTTTAGTTGTGCTAATGCACCATCATCAAGTGAATTAAGAGAAATATCAAACTTTTTATCCTTCCACGCAACATTCGCACCATACGGAGCAACTCCTCCAAAAGAAGCATCTGCTCCGCCTTCGTTCGTCCTGCATAAAGAGTCCCATCTGCTTTCAAACATTTGCTGATATTGGCCCCTAAACACTAAACTATTAACATATTCACTTAAAAGGCTAGATGCATTTGCAGCTCTTGCCTTAATATTTGGCATTGCTGTGTCATAAGAGACAGTTTTCATTAATTGCTTACATCTACTCTTTACTGTTTCATAATCAGAATTAATATCTATATCTAATATCCTGCATGCTCTTGCCTTATATAATGCTAAAAGAATGGTTTCTGTATCACGAGGTGAATAAGTATTCCTCATGTTTGCTCTAAAAGGATTTTCTGATAAATTTTCCGTGATTTCTCCCTCTCTGGTTACATAATTAAAACGCACTAAAATATCAAATACGCCAGAATTAAACATATCTCTATTCACTGTCCCGTGTGGTGATCTCCCATTGCTATGATTATCTAAAATCCTATTTATTTCTTTAACAGGGTCATTCGCGCTCATTCCTCCAGACCATCCCGCGCAAAACGCTTTTCCAGCCGCAACTGGTGAAAATAAAACTTTTCTTCCTGGTAATCCTTGTTGTTTCAATCCTAAAGAATCAAATCTTTGCGCAGCACCTTTAACAAATTCTCCTACTCTTATCATTTTTTATTCCTCCTTGAAAATATATCTTCGTCCAAGTATATTTCGTTTATTTTTTGTGGGAATTTCACGAAGTATGCTTGACTTTGATAGTATCATATGATACTATCAAACCATGTATCCACCTTTTCAAATTACTGTCGAAATCCTGAATCTATGCGCGGAAATTAACCGCCTCATGGGTCAGTTTGAGGGCTTAAAGGCTCCTGTTCCTCAACCGCAGCTGCGTAGACAGAGCCGGATAAAAACAATTTTTTCCTCTTTAGCAATCGAGGGCAACAGGTTAACAGAACAACAGGTAACAGACATAATCAATAACAAAAGGGTGCTTGGCCCGCAGAAAGATATTATTGAAGTAAAAAATGCCATAAAGGCCTATGATATGATCCACAGCTATAAACCTGATCGGCTTGCTTCTTTGCTTAAAGCACATCAGGTTATGCTAAATGGCCTAGCCGAAGATGCGGGTTCCTTGCGCGTCAGGAATGTCGGAATTTTTAAGGGAGAGGAAGTTGCGCATCTGGCTCCAAAATACCAGTTAATCCCGAAATTAATGGGAGATCTTTTTGCTTTTTTAAAAAGAAAAGACAATTTAAATCCTTTAATAAAATCCAGCGTTTTTCATTACGAACTTGAATTTATCCACCCTTTTTCTGACGGCAATGGACGAATGGGTCGCCTTTGGCAAACTGTTGTTTTGCTTAAATATCATACTCTTTTTGAGTATATCCCGGTGGAATCAATAGTCAGAGAGAAACAAAAGGAATATTATAAAGTTTTGGCGCAAGCCGATAAAGAGGGCGATTCTACCAGATTCATTAAATTTATGCTGGAAGTTATTTTTCAGGCGGCACGGGAATTTTTGGTTAACGTTAAGCCGCAAACCGAGACGGCAACAATCAGACTAAAGCTGGCTGGTGACCAGTTTCAAAATAATCCTTTTTCCAGAAAAGATTATCTAGCTTTCCATAAGAATATTTCGACAGCGACTGCCAGCCGTGACCTGTTTTTTGGGGTAAAGCAAAAAATTCTCCAAAAAAGTGGATATAGAGCCTTAACAACATATCGGTTTTAGGCTCCCCTGGCCCCCAAAAGGGGGGAGAAGACAAGTCCCCTTTAGGGGCGGCCGCAAAAAAACTTTCCAACCTGAAAAAATGATGTTATAATCTTTTTCAATGCGAGAAGAACCAGTCTTAAAGATTGAACTTCCTGAACTGAAATTATTGAAACGAGGCAAGGTTAGAGATGTTTTTGAGCTTGGACAAAGCCTTTTGTTTGTTGCTTCGGATCGTATCTCCGCCTTTGATTGCGTTATGCCAAATGGCATACCGGATAAGGGTAAAATATTAACGCAGATTTCTGTTTTTTGGTTTGATTTTCTCAAAAATATTATTCCCAACCATCTTATTTCAGCCAATATGAATGATTATCCCGATGAGCTGAAAAAATATAAGTTTTTGGATAAAAGATCAATGCTTGTAAAAAAAACAAACGTAATTCCCATCGAATGCGTGGTTAGAGGTTACCTTTCGGGTTCGGGCTGGAAAGATTATAGAAATACCGGTTCAGTCTGTGGAATAAAACTGCCCGAAGGCCTTAAAGAATCAGAAAAACTTTCTGAACCTGTTTTTACACCGACTACAAAAGAAGATGAAGGCCATGATATGCCTATCAGCTTTGATAAAGTTATCGATAAAACAGGTTTGGAAATCGCGAATTTGTTAAAAGAAAAAGCTGTCGCTCTCTACCAAACCGCGGCAAACTACGCTTTGTCCAAAGGGATTATTATCGCCGATACAAAATTTGAATTTGGCGTGTTAGATAATAAAGTTATCCTGATTGACGAAGCCTTAACCCCCGATTCTTCCCGATTTTGGCCAAAAGAGCAATATGCACCCGGAAACGCTCAGCCAAGTTATGATAAACAATTTTTGAGGGATTATCTCGAAACACTCGATTGGGACAAAAATCCTCCGGCGCCGGAACTCCCCAATGACATTGTCAATAAGACTTTCAATAAATATTTTGAAGCGTATAAAAAACTTACAGGCAAAGAAATTTTATAAATTTGGAGGAAATAAAATGGATATAGCAAACGCTTTTACTGACGGATGGAATATATACAGCAAAAACTTTATAACGATAATTTTGTCTTTTCTGGTGGCAGCTTTTTTAAGTATTGTTACCATAGGAGTGCTTGCTATTCCTCTTTTTACCGGTTTTCAAATGCTTTTTGTAAAAGCAAAAAGAGGGGGAGAGATAGAGCTTAAAAATATTTTTGATCCGCTCAACAATTTTTCAAACCTTATACTGGCAGGGCTGATTATGGCTGCTCTTGCGGCAGCTGTTTATTTTGTCCCTATGATTTTTATTTTTTTAAATCTTACGGCTGTTTATAGCCTTTTGTATTTTGTCGGATTATTGTTTCTTGTATATATTTTTATATGTTGGATATTTGCTTTTCTTTTGATTCAAGACAAAACGATGGGCTATAAAGAAGCCCTAAAAGCAAGCCGCGATCTCGTGTTAAAAAATAATTTCTGGATACATCTTATATTTCTGGTATTGCTGGGGGTTATAGGCGGAATAGCGCGCGTGATCCCTGTTTTAAGCATAATTTTTATACCGTTGGCTTTCTCCTACATCCACGGAGTCTTAGCCTGTGCTTACGCTGACGAAGTAAAATAGTTCTATATAGCAAAAGTTCTACAAGATTTTCTTTTGCTATTGCGATATAATAAGTACAATGGCTGGAGATTTAGCAACTCAATCGGGTGGTGTTCATCCCGGAAAGCCCATAATTTGGCCTTCGGGAAAAGGTTCAACTCAGGCGCAATCTGTTGATCAGGCTCAAACAAGCCAAACAGCGGGCAATGTAAGAGGTTCTGTTTCAACGGGAGGCCCGATTTCTACCTCTGCCCCGGGAACAGTAACCCAAGCGCAAGGAACTACAACCGCTCTGCCGCCAAGTCAGGCTGCCAATATTGCAAGACCTTTAAATCTTTCAGATATAAAACAGCATCTTTTGCAGCTCGGAATTCCGGACACAGATTTCAACGTAAAACTTGCCTCATTAATGTTGCAGGACGGTCTGGAACTTTCACAGGCGAATCTTGTTAATATTCTTTCCATGCTTCAAGGTACGAATAAGAGCATGAACATGCAGGAAGCTGCCATTATGCTTGCCATGAAAGGTTTTGATTCCCCTGAAGCCTTGCAGATATTGGGCAAATTTTTTTCAGAAAACCCTCAAATAGCCGCTCAGCTTGTAGCACTGCAGCAGGGATTAAAAAGCCTTGATTCATCTTTGGCTTTCAGCAAAGGGCTTCTGGATTCCGGCCTTGTTTCCCAACTTAGCGCGTTACTCTCCCAATTTGACGCGGCAACTTCTGGTTTGACAGGGAAAAATTTGAATATAAATAATTTAAAACTTTTAAATGATGTCAAAGGCTTAAAAGCATTACTTAGCGGTGTCCAGGATAAATCCATAACAGCCGGAACAGCTGGTGCGCAGGTATTGCAGGCAAATCTGGAAGAAACAATGAGCAAGCTTAATGCTGTCATGGATAACCTGGTGGCTCAGGCCTTGCTGTCGCAAAAAGGCAAGGAAGATGTGAATTTTCTTTATCAACAAGTTCCGAATTTATCAGCAGAGCCTCCGAAAGATCTTGAAATTGTTATCAAACGTGATGGCGAAGGCAAAAATTCCGAGTTTGACCACGAAAACGCGCAGGTGATTTTATCCCTTCAAACGGCCAATCTTGGAAAAATGGTTTGTTCTATTTTTGTAAAAGCGCGAAGGGTTTATATCGTTTTTGTGTTTAATCAAAAAGACTATGGGGATGATGCACGCGAAATTATCGCAAGAGAATATGCCTTGTTGCAAAAAAAACTTGTTGAAAATAATTTTATAGTATCCGGCTATCAGGTTAAAGTTGATCCGGCAATGTGCGCCGTAAAGCCTTATTTAATTCCCATGCTGCCAAAGCTTGGAGAGCAGCTTAAACGTATAGATATGGAGGCATAATGGCAGATAATTTTGAGGAAGAAAAGAAAAAAACCGTTGTCGCTTTAAGATATGATGTTGATAAGGACAGGGCGCCTCTTGTCCTAGCAAGCGGGCGCGGCCCGATTGCTGATGAGATATTGCGCATAGCTGATTCAAATAAAATTCCGCTTTATGAAGATCCGGAACTTGTGGCGCTCCTTTCAAAACTTGATATAGACAAAGAAATTCCTCCGGAATTATACACGCTTGTTGCCGAAGTCCTTTTCTTTATTTATAAATTAGATAAGATGTCCGAGAAAAGAGAAAAGCTGATTTCAAAAATGCGAAATGATGAAAAAGAATTGAAAAGATGATGTTAATTATTCAACAGCATGAGCTTATGGATAGTTACAGAATAATCTGCTATTTTCCCCGTTGATTTTGTCTTCTTAAATGTTATAATGTTTCAGCTATTTTAGAAGAATTAGGAGGGGCGATGCGCGATCCAATTTTAGAAATTGGGGCGGAAGGCTTGGAATCAACAGACGAAAAAATGCAGAGCCTTGTTAATCGCATGGTTAACTCTGAAACCCCTGGTTTTAAAAGCTCTGATGTTACAGTCCGTTCTTTTCCCCTTGAACTGGAAGCCGCAGAAAAAAAACTTGCGACGCAAATGCCAAAAGTTGACGGTACTTTTTACAACCATGACCAGGGAGCCTTTGTTCGTACCGGCAAAGATACTGATTTGGCTCTGGGTTCGTCCGGTTTTTTTGTTGTAAATTGCCCTTGGGGTGAGGGATATACAAGAGACGGCAGGTTTTCTATCAGTGGAGAAGGCGAAATAATAACTACCATAGGTAATTATAAGCTTATGGGTCAGAATGGGTCTATAGCTGCGGCGCCGGGAAGTAAAATAGCTGTTCTGGAAACCGGTGAAATTGTAATTGGTTCTGAAGTTATAGACAAAATAAGGATTGTTGATTTTAAAGATAAACAGGCTCTTGAATCTGTAAACGGCGTTATTTTTAAAGATCCTACAGGGGATCAAATAATAGAGGAAATTGATAATCCCAAGATAGTTCAAGGATACATAGAAGCTTCAAATGCGAATATTATTGATCAAATGGTCGAGATGATTTACATAAATCGCATATACAATACAAATACAAAAGTAATTCAAGCACGGGATGGGGCTATGTCCCAAGCCATTGGTATGGGCAGAGTCCAGTAAAAACAAGGAGGAATTATTATGTTTCAGCCTTTATACGTTGCCGCAACAGGCCTTAATGCTGCCGAAAGTGAATTGCTCGAAATAACTAACAATGTGGCTAACGCAAAAACTCCGGGATTCAAAGCCGGTAAAACAGAAATGGAAAACCTTCCGTATATCCAAAAATCTTTTAAAGATGTTCTTGATGAAAAAATGGCGGCATATGACAGTTCTTCTAATATTATTCCGGAATTTGGCACGGGGGTTCGTGTTGCCGCGACTCCGAAAGATTTTTCGCAGGGAACGCTTGAAACAACAAGCAATCCTTTGGATATTGCAATTCAGGGTGAAGGTTTTTTTCAGGTAGAGATGCCAGATGGTTCTACTGCTTATACACGGGCGGGACATTTTAGAGTTGATAATGAAGGCAATCTTGTTGATGCGAACGGACATTTTGTCCAGCCCTCTATAGTTTTACCGGAAGGGACAACTTCTATTGTTATACGTCCGGATGGGACTGTTCTTGTTTCTTTGAATAATGAAAAAAATCAAACTGAAATCGGACAAATTAATCTTGCAAAATTTTCGAATCCGGTTGGGTTGACAAGTCTTGGCCAGAATTTATTTGCCTCATCACCTTCTTCAGGAGAACCTATATTCGGGTTTGCCGGTGAGAGCGGGTACGGGACAATAAACCAATACGCTATAGAATCGTCCAACGTTGATGTTATATCTGAAATGATGCATATGGTAATGGTTCAGCGGGTATTTGAAACCATTACAAAAGCGGTTTCCGGATATGAAAACATGTTGACCGCTTTGGAGAGAATGAAAGCTTAACTTTATGAATAGATTTATCCATAAAAAAAGAGTTTTTGCGATTTTTGCCGCATTGCTGTTTTGTTTCTTTCTTTCGATTATTTCTTACGGGGCAGGTTCTGTTGATGATAAAATAGAAGCCGCGATTAAGACTTATATTTTATCCAAAAATCCCGAATTGAAAAAAGAAAACATGGAAATAAAGTTTACTAAAACACAAAAACTTATTGACCTTTGCGCGCAAGGAAAAGATCCGCTCGATTTCGCGGTTTTAAAGGATTATCAATTATCAAAAATGACTGCTCATATGATTCTTCCTCTTTCTGTTTTTTCCGGCGGCAAAGAAATAGGAAGTGCTTATTTATCGGTAGATTTTGATGTTTATAAGAACATCGTAGTTGCGGGAAGAAAAATTTTAAAAGGATCTTTAATATCAAAGGAAGATATAGAAATTTTAAAAAAACCTACTCTCGCACTGCAAAAACAATATTTTACACAGGTTGATGGCCTTATTGGAAAAGTTGCAAAAGGGAATATCTATGAAGGTTCGGTAGTTTATGATTGGATGCTAAAAGTAAATCCTGATGTAGCAAAAGGACAAGCGGTCAAAATTCTGGCAAGAGTAGATAATTTGTCCATAGAGACGCAAGGTGTCGCGCTTGAAGATGGACAAATCGGCAAATCTATAAAAGTTCGCCGAAATGATTCCAAGGAAACTTTTTTGGCCGTAATTCTTGACAAAGGAATAGTTGAGGTGCAATTATGAATTCTGCACGCGGGATGTTGATATTTTTTGTCTGTTTATTGTTTGTTTTTTGTAATTTGTATCTTCCATTGCAGGCAGATTCTTTATGGAACAAAGACTCTTCTTCGCCATATTCTCCGGAAAAAGCATACAAAGTTGGCGATATAGTAAATGTTTATATTGTTGAAAATACCAGCGCAAAACATAAAGCAGGGACTGATACCGACATTAAAGATGATATGGGCCTGAAATTTAGCCATACTATAAGCAAATTAGAGTCGTATCTGGATAAAGACAGTTCGGCTTCGCTGCAGAACAGCAACAAATATTCCGGAGGCGGAACTACGCAGAGGGCTTCCAATGTTACCGCGAAAATAGCCGCTGTTGTAACCGAGGTTTTGGAAAATGGAAATATAAGCATAGAGGGAACTCATAAACTTGATATAAATGATGAGAGCCAAGATATTATTGTATCAGGAATCGTTCGTTCAAGAGATATAACTCCGGGTAATGTGGTATACTCTCACCAAATTGCAAACGCAAAAGTTTCTATTAAAGGGATAGGCGTTATACAAGAAGCTGAAGACCCCGGATGGCTGACCAGAGTTCTTAATTGGCTTTTTTAGATTTTTTAAAATGGGAGATTATTCAGTAAAAATGAAAAAAAGTTTATCAGCATTTGTTCTTATAATAATTGTCTGGTTTTTTGTATTTAGTTTTTTTGTTTGTCAAGCGGCCGTTCCTGTCCGCGTAAAAGATATAGCCAGTATCCTTGGCGCCAGAGAAAATCAAATAATGGGATTTGGCTTGGTTGTTGGCCTTAGAAATACGGGTGATTCCCAGTCTACCGGGTTTACAAAGCAGGCAATGACAAATCTTTTGGCAAAAATGGGAATGGCTCCTCAGATGGATTTTAAAAGCCGCAATGTGGCGGCTGTTATGGTGACTACAAATCTTCCGGCATTTGTTAAATCCGGGCAAAAACTTGATGTTACTGTTTCTTCGTTGGGAGACGCTTCTTCCTTGGCGGGAGGAACCCTTCTTTTTACTCCGTTGGAAGGGCCGGACGGTAATGTTTATGCTGTTGCTCAAGGGAATGTATCTGTTGATCAGGATGTTGTTGTCCCTAATCTTTCCCCTGTCAGGCGCAATCATGCCACAACAGGGAGAATTCCGCATGGCGCCCTTGTAGAAAAAGAAGTTCCGGTAAGTATTATGGATAAAGGGGGCATATTTGTTGTTTTAAATGAACCTGATTTTACAACTGCCGATAGGACGTCAAAAGCAATTGAGTCCGCTGGTTATGCCGCAAGGCCTTTGGACGCGGCAACGGTGAGAGTGACAGTTTTGGGAACAGAAGATGCTTTAAGTGCTATTGCTGAAATTGAAAATTTAATGGTTATTCCTGATGCTGTCGCAAAAGTTGTGATAAATGAACGCACAGGGACAATTGTCATGGGAGAAAATGTTAGGATTTCGGAAGCGGCTGTAAGTTATGGAGGGATTAACGTAACTGTGGGACCTATAAGTTTGTATTCTGAAGGATATACCGACCAGTATTCTGCCAGTCGGGATACAATGAGAGTTCAGACAAATGCCAACATCAGGCCTTCGGAAAAAGGATTGACAGTTGTTGCCTCTTCCGCAAGTTTATCAACACTGGTAAGAGCCTTAAATGCCGTAAGGGCAAGGCCTCAGGAATTGATAGCTATACTTCAGGCAATGAAAAAAGTTGGAGCCTTAAAGGCAGAGCTGGAAATTATTTAAATGATTGAACCAATATCAGGAAAAAGTACATATAATAACCAAACAATACAACCGGAGAAATCTGCTACTCTTGAGTTTGCGACTCTTTTTTACAGGGAAATGGTAAAAGAAAGTCTAAAAGGAGAATTTAGCGAAATGGATAACGCTCCATATGCCGGTATGGCGAAAGAGATTATTATAGAAAATTTGGCAAAAGAACTGGCGCGTAAAAATTCATCGTTTATGCCTGACATAAAAGATAGAAAGGAAAGTCAAATTGAAAACAGATAAAATCAAAAAAGACAAGCTAAGAAAGAAAATGCCAAGGTCAGTTGAAGCTTACATGCCGTTGGTTCATTCTATTGCTTCAATGGTTTCCGGCAAGGGGCTGCCTCCTTCTGTCGATTATAATGATTTGGTTTCAGATGGAACCGTGGGGTTGATGAAAGCTTGGGACAATTTTGATCCTTCCCGCGGCGTCAAATTTGAAACGTATGCTTCATACAGGGTGCGCGGGGAGATCCTTGACGGACTAAGAAATTACAGTCCTGTTCCCTACAGGGTACAGGTAATGATCCGTGATCTTGCAAAAAAAGGATATAAAGCTTCGGTTGCTGAAAAAATCAGTAAAAAAGAAGAGGAATTGGAAAAAAAGAGCCTTTCGGAAAAAGATTTTGAATCAGCGATAAAAAAGGTAAAAAAAATAGTATCAGCTTCGGCTCTTATGTATTTGCTTTCGTTGGAAGAAATTGTTGCTTTTAAAGATATCCAGGTTGCGGGCGAAAAAGGGCCTATGGAAGAAGTTGAATTTTCCGAGCTTCAGGAGAAACTTAATAGTTGTATAGATAAGCTTCCTCCTATACAAAGACAGGTAATGATTCTTTTTTATAGAAAAGGATTAAACCAGAAAACAATCGCGGTTCAATTAAAATTATCGAGGCCAAAAGTATGCCGTTTGATTGATAAGGGTATAAAAATATTACAAAAGGAATTAAAACATGTTTGACCATACATTTAACGTTTTAAAAGAATCTATGGAAACAACCGTGATACAACAGGAAATAGCCGCCAATAACCTTGCAAATATAAATACTCCGGGATATGAGCCGTTGGAATTTGATAAAGAACTTAAAATTGCCATAAAGAGACTGGACAAAAAGAAAGTTATTCTTGAAGATGAAATGAATGAAATATCGCAAAATGCCCTGAAATATTCTTCGCTTGTAAAACTTTTGAGCCAGAAAATAAATATTTTAAAGACTATCGCGTCGCAGGGAAGGAGATAAATAAGTGAGCCTTAAAACAGCTTTAGATATTAGCGTTTCTGCCATAGAAGCAGAACGCCTGCGAATGGAGGTAATTTCTTCTAACATCGCGAATATCAATACTACCCGCAGCTTGACAGGAGGGCCTTATCAACGGCTGAGTGTTTTATTTTCAGAAAAATCTTTTAGTGAAATTTTATCAGAAGAAAGTTCTTTGATTGAGAAAAAACTCGGGGGAGTAGCAGTTGATGTTGTAAAAGATAAATCTCCCTTTAAAACTGTATATAATCCTTCTCATCCCGATGCGGATGAAAAAGGTTTTGTGAAAATGCCTAATGTAAATCTTGCAACAGAAATGGTAGACTTAACCGAAGCATCAAGAATGTTTGAAGCCCAAATAACAGCATATAATACTACAAAAAAAATGATGCAGGATTTGATGCAGTTGCCATAGTTGTTTTACTAGAGGAGGTATAATTATGGTTCAACAAATAGATTCTTTGGATACCAGAATTGCCAGGTTGCTCGGAGATGAAGAACTTGGAGTTTCTGAGGCTTTGCCTTCCTCTGTCTCTCCGGCAGGTTCAGGCGTTGAGTTTGAAAAAAATATCTTTGATGATATGCTTTCCCGCGCGGTTGAAGCATTAAATGGAGTTTCACAGACAGAAAAAAGTGCCAACCAGATTATTGAAAAATATACAAGAGGAGAAGTTGGGTTGCAGGAAGCTATGGTCGCGGCATCACAAATGAGCATTATGGTTCAAATGGCAACAACAATAATAACTTCAGCAGTTAATACTTTTAAAGAAATAACTCAAATGCAGGTATAGGATAATAGGCAAATTAAGGAGACTTTAATGGCTGAGTCGGGCGCGCCGCAACTTATAAGCAACAGAAGATTAGTTACTATTGCCGGAGTAATTGTTGTTATAACTGTTATGGCTTTTTTATGGACACTTCGCGGATGTTTTTCGATACCAGGCAGCGGGAATAATGGTTATCTTACAATTTATACGGGACTTGACCTCAAAGATACCGCAAATGTCGTTTCACGTTTAAAGGATCTGAAAATACCTTATGAAGTCAAAGAAAACGGTTCTGCGGTCGCAGTGCCAAAAGGCAAAGCCGATGATGCCCGTTTGGGTTTGGCGGAAAAAAATCTTCCTTTGGGAGGATCTGTAGGATGGGAAATTTTCAATGAGACGCGCATGGGGGCTACAGATTTTGATCGGAGGATCCAGTTAATACGCGCGATTTCCGGAGAGCTTTCAAGGACAATAAAGAGAATAAAAGGGATAGAAGATGCTTATGTCCAGATAGTACTGCCTGAAACAAAACTGTTTGAAGTTACAAAAGCTCCTGTTACTGCCGCAGTTCTATTGAAAATTGCTCCGGGAGAACGATTAAATCCTCAACATGTAATGGGGATTGTTAATCTTGTTTCGCACAGTGTTGAAAATTTACAGCCGGAGAATGTTACAATCATTGATAATGCCGGCAATATCTTAACCGCGCAATCCAATATTATGGAGGAAACGCCAAAAGAAACTGTTCTTGTGCAAAAAACCGTACAAGCGCCTGTTGAACAGGAAATTATAAAAAAAGAAGAAATTGCCTCTTTAGAATCAGAAAAAAAGTCTGTTGAAGTCAAAGTAGAGGAAGAGGCAAAAAAAGAGATAAAGGAGATAAAAGAAGAACCGTATTTACAGGCGAGTAAAGAAGCGAATCTCCCGATGATTGAGCAATTGCCAATAGTTGAAAAGAAATCTGCTCCGTTATCTGATGACGAGAAAGCTTTATTAATAATAAGGGCAAAAGAAGAATATGAAAGGCAATTAACAGCCAAGGCTCAGGATCTTTTAAATCAGTTTTATCCACAGGATTCTATTATTGTCAGGATTAATGTTATTTTTGGAGAACCGGAAAAAAAGGTAAAAACCGTAAAATTAAAAATAAACACGGGGACTGACTTTCTTTACGCGGCTATCAAGCAGTTGACTGTAATGACGCTGGTTGATGAAAATTTAAATCTTACAGCGAGAGTAAAAAAATCCACTTATCAGACTATTGCGAGAGCTGTTGATTACAATAAAGAAAGAGGGGATAAAATAATATTGAAAAAAGTCCCTTTCCATTACGCTCAATTTCCAAAAGAAGAGGAAAAACCAAAAATATTTAGTTTAATTTTGTCCAAGTTTAATTCTGGTCTTTTTTATATTTTTTCTGGTATAGCAGTATTAATAGTTTTGCTTGTTATTTTTATAAGATATAGGAAATCAAAACAACAGGGCTCATCTTTTTCTCGAAATGAGATGCCATTTGAAACAAATGCGCCTACAGAAGGAGAGGCTACAGCAACCGTGAAAAATATAAAAGATATGGCAAAGAATAATCCGGAACAGATCGCCAATCTTTTGAAAAAGTGGCTGACGGAGGGAAATAGATGACTCTTTCTGGTAAAGAAAAAGCGACTATTTTCCTGTCTATGCTGGGAGCTGAAACCTCCTCGGCTATATTGCGATATCTGCCCGAAGAATTGGCCGATCTTATTGCTTCTTCAATAAGCCATTTGCCAACTCCCACGCCCGAAGCTTTGGGGGAAGTTTTTGATGATTTTCAAAGTTACGTAGCTCTTCCTTCCGCAGAGAAAAAGATAAACACAAAGGAACCTGCAGAAAACGAAGCGTCTAAGTTAAGCTTTGAAGCTGACGAAGAATTTGCAGAAGATGAGGAAAAAGATATTTCAAATCTTTCTCCTAAAGAAAGGCTTTTTTCTGCTGCTTCAAAAAAACTAGCATTGCTGCTTTCAGGCGAAAGACCTCAGATTGCCGCTTTTATGTTGTCTCTTTTTCCAGCCACAAAAAAAGAAGAGGTTCTTATGGAAATGGTTGTCAATAGGGAGATAATAAATAATTTACTTCCCAATTTGAAACAAACATACCTCGTAGAAGAACTTAAGGAAAAACTTACTTCTCATTTTGTGGAGAAACTTAGATGAGCCTCATAAAGCGCGCAAATATTAAACAGACGGGGGAAATTATTCTTGAAAAAAAACCCGTAAAAATAACTAAAGACATAAAACTTGATTTTTTTGAACCACGGGAAGAAATTACAGATGATCAGCCATATATAGAAAAAGATATTCCTGATGAAGTTAAACTTTCTGAAGCCGAAAAGCAAGCGCAGGAGATAATAAACAAAGCTGTAAACGAAGCGGCAGCAATAAAAGAAAAAGCTCGCAATGAAGGAAAGTCAAAAGGAGAAAAAGAGGCTTCAGGAAAAATAAAAGAAGCATTGGAAACATTAAACGATGCCATTAACGGACGCAAAAAAATCATAAAAGATGCTGAAACCGAAATATTAAGGCTGGCAATAAGAGCCGCGGAGCAAGTGATTCGTTCGGAAGTTTCTCTCCATAGGGATGTCTGTTTAAGTATTGTTTCTGACGCGATAAATCGTGTCTCTGATCGCGAGCAGGTTATTATCAGGGTAAACCGCGAAGATGCTGATTACATAAAGCGTTATAAAGACAGGCTTTCTGGCATAGTTGACGGAGTAAAAAGTCTTTCTATCCTTGAAGACAGCCAAATAGAGCCTGGCGGGTGCATTATTGAAACAAATCTGGGCTATGTTGATGCCCGTATTTCAACAAAATTAGATGCCCTTCAAAAAGCTCTTGAAAAAGTTTCGGAAGAAGGCAAGAACCGATAGATGGATATTGACTTCGAAAAATATTATCGCACAATAGAAAAAACAGATCTTTTAAAGGTCATAGGAAAAGTTGTTCAAGTGGTCGGACTTATAGTCGAGGCGCAGGTTCAGGGCGTATCTGTCGGAGATCTTTGTTCCATTAGAATTGATAAAGAAGGGAGAGAAGCTTATGCTGAAGTTGTAGGATTTCGTGATCAAAGGGTTTTGCTTATGCCTCTTGGATCAACCTCTGGAATAGCTCCTGGATCACAGGTTTTAGCTGCAGGAAAGCCTTTAATGGTGCATGTTGGCAAATCTCTTCTAGGGCGGGTATTGGGGGGGTTGGGAGAGCCTATAGACGGCAAAGGACAAATTCAGGCGGAGGAAGAAAGTGCCTTATTTGCGGATCCTCCTGATCCTGTCAAACGTCCCAGGGTTACTGAGGTTTTGAAGGTTGGGGTTCGTGCAATTGATGGATTGTTAACAATTGGCAGGGGTCAGCGTATGGGTATTTTTGCGGGATCCGGAGTTGGTAAATCTACCCTTATGGGAATGATAGCCCGTAATGCGGAAGCTGATGTTAACGTTATTGCCTTGGTTGGTGAGCGTGGCAGGGAGGTCAGAGATTTTATCGAAGAATCTTTAGGTGAAGAGGGATTAAAAAAGTCTGTAGTTATTGTCGCGACTTCTGATCAGCCTCCTCTTATCAGATTAAAAGCGGCTTTTGTCGCAACTGCAATTGCAGAATATTTTAGAAATCTCGACAATAAAGTTATTTTAATGATGGATTCGGTTACACGTTTTGCAATGGCGCAGCGCGAAGTTGGCTTAGCTGCGGGAGAGCCTCCGACAACTCGCGGTTATACCCCTTCGGTTTTTGCTCTTCTGCCAAAGTTAATGGAAAGATCCGGCACCTCTATTGTCGGATCAATTACTGCTTTTTATACCATACTTGTTGAAGGTGATGATTTTAACGAGCCGATAGCTGACCAGTGCAGATCTATTTTAGATGGACATATTATGTTATCCCGTGATTTAGCTGCCCGCAACCATTATCCGGCAATTGATATTTCCCATAGTGTTTCCCGCCTTATGACAAATCTTGCGAAAAATGAACATAAAAGTTCTGCCGCTAAATTGAGGGAAGTTCTTGCAAGATTTAACGAAGCTGAAGATTTGATCAACATTGGGGCTTATGTCAAGGGGAGCAATCCGAAAATTGATTATGCCATGTCAAAAATTGACAACGTAAACAAATTTTTACAGCAGGGAACTTTTGAACAGATTGAATTTTCTGATACAGTTAAAAAACTGATAAATATTTTTAAATAATGAGGATAAATATACATGGCAAGAAAGGTAAAAGCGGGGAAATTTAAATACGGGCTTGAAACAGTTTTAAAGGTTAGAGGAATTCGCGAAAAAAAAGAGCAGGAAAAATTTGCCGAAAAAAATAGGGAATATTTAACTGAAAAAGAAAGAGAGGACGCCTTAAAAAATGAAAAGAAAAATCAGGAAGAAATTTTAAGGACAACATTTAAAAAGGGGCCTATTTCTGACTTTGGCAAAGTTATGCGTAGGCAGTCCCATCTTGGGGTATTAAAAGAAGACATTGAAAAACAGGTGGAAAAAGTAATAGCCGCCAGCAAAAAGCTTGAGAAACAAAGAGAATTGCTTGTTACCGCGATGAAAGACAAGAAAATTATGGAAAAAGACAAAGACAATACCAGAAAAAAACATACAAAACTGATGCAGGATCTTGAACTTAAGTTTTTGGATGAAATTGCCACACAGCGTTTTCAGCGCGAACATAGAAAAACATAAATTTTTATGTTAAAATCTCAATTAGAAAAGGAGTTTTATCATGCATTTTGATTTGGAACATATTCGAAAAAACGATCCTGAAATTGCAAGAGCATTGGATCTTGAATTTGAAAGACAGCAAACCCATCTTGAATTAATCGCGTCTGAAAACTTTACCTCAAGAGCAGTAATGGAAGCCTGCGGAACCGTAATGACCAATAAATATGCTGAGGGGTATCCAGGTAAACGTTATTATGGAGGTTGCGGATGTGTCGATATTGCCGAAAATATTGCGCGTGACCGCGCAAAAGAACTTTTTCACGCCGAACATGCGAATGTTCAACCTCATTCCGGATCACAAGCTAATATGGCCTCTTATTTTGCCTGTTTAAATTATGGGGATACAGTTTTGGGTTTAAACCTTTCTCATGGCGGGCATTTAACGCATGGCAGCCCTGTTAATATTTCCGGAACTTATTTTAAGTTTGTTCCCTATGGTGTTAACAAAGAAACAGAAACCATTGATTACGATGACTTACTCAAATTGGCTAAAGAACATAAGCCCAAAATGATTGTTACAGGCGCGACTGCTTATCCCAGAATTATTGATTTTGAGAATTTCAGGAAAGTTGCCGACGAGGTTGGAGCTGTTTTAATGGTTGATATTGCCCATATTGCGGGACTTGTTGTTGCGGGTCTTCATCCATCTCCTGTTCCTTATTCTGAAATTGTGACTTCAACTACCCATAAAACTTTGCGGGGGCCAAGAGGCGGCCTTATTTTATGTAAAGAAGAATACGCTAAAAAAATTGATAAGGCTGTATTTCCCGGGAATCAAGGCGGCCCTCTTATGCACATAATAGCGGCAAAAGCTGTTTCCTTTAAAGAAGCGGGAACTCCTGAATTTAAATCTTACCAAGAGCAAATCATAAAAAATGCCAAAGCACTTTCTTTGGCTTTAATTGACAATGGGTTCAGGCTCATCTCTGGAGGGACAGACAATCATTTAATGCTTGTTGATTTAAGACCTAAAAAAATTACGGGAAAAGAAGCAGAAAAAGTCTTAGATGAAGTCGGTATTACGCTAAATAAAAATACGATCCCTTTTGATCCTGAATCTCCATTTGTAACATCAGGAATTCGAATTGGAACGCCTGCTGTTACAACTCGCGAAATGAAAGAGCCTGAGATGAAAGAGATAGCAAGCCTTATTTCAAAAGCTATAGATAATAAAGATAATGAAGCAAAGAAAAAAGAACTCCGTGAAAAAGTTAAGGCTCTTTGCCTGAAATTTCCTTTATATTTAGAATAAAAAAAATAAACTGATATAAAGATAAATAAAAATATGATTGAATTTAAAAATGTATCAAAAATATATTCGAATGGCGTAGAAGCTCTTTTTGATATTAATCTTCACATTGGCAAGGAAGAGTTTGTTTTTATTGTAGGGGCTTCTGGTGCGGGAAAGACTACTCTGATGAAAATGCTGTACCGTGAAGAATTGCCGTCTTCTGGCACTGTTATTGTAGATAAAATTGATCTTAGCGGCCTTAAACCAGACCAGATTCCATTTTTAAGAAGGAACATAGGTGTTGTTTTTCAGGATTTCAAGCTGTTGCCAAAACGGACTGTTTATGAAAATGTTGCGTTTGCATTGCAAGTAACTTCGTCTCCACGCTCTCAAGTTAGGCGCCGTACAATGCAAGCGCTCGAACTTGTGGGCATGTTCAAAAGAGCAAATTCATTTCCCGAACAGCTCTCTGGAGGAGAAAAGCAGAGAGTTTGCATTGCCCGTTCTATTGTAAATAATCCGACAATTTTGCTTGCGGATGAACCTACGGGGAACCTTGATCCCGCGACATCATGGGAAATTATGGAACTTTTGGATAAAATCAACTGTAGAAACACAACAGTCCTTGTTTCGACCCACAATAAAAGCATTGTTGATAATATGAAACGCAGGGTTGTTGCTTTGGACAGCGGAAGAATCATACGTGATCAGCAATTGGGAGGATACAGCCACTCATGACCTTTAGCGCGATAGAGTTTTTTATTATTGAGGCTTTTCGGGGCATCAAACGTTCGGGATTGATGAGTGTTGTGGCTATTGCTATTGTTACTATTTCACTTTTTATATTTGGATTGTTCCTTATCTTTATTGCTAATTTAGGGCATATTGTTTCAAACATTGGGACAAGACTGGATATGGTGGCCTATGTTAACCAGGATCTAAGCTTGGATTCTTCTGCCAATCTTCAGCAGGCATTATCTAAAGTACGAGGAGTAGAAGAAGTAAGATATGTTTCAAAAGAGGAAACCTGGAGAAATTTTAAAGAAGATTTCGGGAAAAAACTCTCATTGGATGAGATAATTGATTCAAATCCTCTTCCAAATTTTTACGCAATACGAGTCCGTTCTCCGGAATTATTACCGGCAGTTGCGCAGGAAGTTGCAAAATTTCCTACAATTGATGAAGTTCGTTACAGTGGAAAGCTGATAAAACAGATGGAAAGTTTTGTCGAAGCTGTCCGTATTGGCGGGGCCGGACTTGTTATCTTATTGTTTACTGCCACTTTATTAATAGTTGTTAATACCATAAGGCTCACAGTTTTGGCAAGGTCGACAGATATATATATAATGAAGCTTGTCGGCGCAACGAGTGCTTTTGTTCGATGGCCTTTTGTAATTGAGGGTATTGTTATAGGATTGTTGGGCGGTATAGTAGGTCTTTTTGTGCTTAAATCCTTGTATGAACTTATTATCGACCGGATTCAATCTGCTCTTCCTTTTTTGCCTATAATCCATTCAGGTCCTGTTCTTACATTTATTTATTTTACCGTTGCCATAACAGGCGCTTTGCTGGGAATGCTTGGCGGATATATTTCGGTTTCAAAATTGTTAAAGAGCAAGGAGTAAAGAAATGTTAACTTATCTAAGAAAAAATATGAAGGGAATAATGATTGTAGTTGCAATATTATTTGGCTTTTCCATGTTTTATGGGATTGGGTTTACCGGTTTAAAACAGTTTTCAGATAACAGTAAAAAAACTCAAGGCTTTTTAAAAGTAAACGGCAAAGAAATTAATCCTATGAGATTTAATAACATTTTTTCAAGATTGCGGGCAAATTTTCCTGACAGAATAAACCCTTCGGATATTTTATTTTTACAAAATATGGCTCTTTCTCAAACAATTGATTTTTCTATCATATTGGATGAAGCCCGAAAAACAGTTGGCGTGTCGGGAGGAGAGCTTAACCTTGCTTTGGAGCAAATAGCAAAACAGGAAAAGCTGACTACCGTAGCAGAACTAAAAAAAGCAGTTGAGAGTTCCCATATTCCCTGGGATAAATTTAAAAAGATGATTAAAGATGACCTGCTTGTACAAAAAATGACGAGTCAGATAAATAATTCTGTTATGGTTAGTCCTAATGATTTAAGAGAAATAAGAGCAAGCCATATTTTGGTAAAAACAAAAGAGCTTGCCGATGAAATTAAAAATAAGATACAAAAAGGCGGAGATTTTGCCGCGCAGGCAAAAAAATATTCGCAGGATCTAGGCACAAAGAATAAAGGCGGCGATCTGGGCTTTTTTTCATCCGGTATGATGGTTAAACCTTTTGAAGATATGGCTTTTTCCCTTGCTGTTTCAGAAGTCAGCGAACCTGTAAAAACCGATTACGGGTATCATATAATAAAGGTTACAGACGCAAGATTAAGAAAAATTCAGGGACAAAAAGATATAGAAGCGGCTGTTTTAAAAGAAAAACAGGCTAATGCTTATAAAGAATGGTTTTACAATTTGAAGAAAAACGCGAAAATAGAAATTCTTGATCCTGGCTTGAAAGCATTGGATTTGCGTTTTAAAGGTCAAATTTCAGGAGCAATCAAAGAGTATAATAGGGCAATTTCTTTGGATCCGGGAAATGCTTATTTAAAACTTTTTTTAGGGTTGCTATACGAGGATTCAAAAAACTTAAAACAGGCAATCTTTCAGTATAGGGAGGCAGTTCAATTGGAACCTGCAAATCCTGTTTTGTATATGGTTTTAGGCAAAGCATATATTAAAGACAACCAGAAAGGATTGGCCATTGAACAGCTGAAAAAAGCCTCTCTTATTGCTGGAGACGATAAAGGAATGCACAAGGAGTTGCAGAAGGAATTTGCCGCATTAAAGCTTTCCTCTCTTGCGGCAGGAGAACGGGATGAAATTATCAGAATTGAAAAGAAAGAAGCATTTGAAGAGGAACTAAGGGAAAAAACATCAGACTCGAAAGAAAAAATTGTTATTGATTGAATATCAAGAAAAAAACTGTGATTCTCCTTCGGCAAGGAGCATTTTTACTTGGTCAACAGATTTTCCTTCCGCATAAATTCTTAAAAGAGGTTCTGTCCCTGATGGCCGAAATAAAATCCAGGACTCATCTTTAAAATTTAATTTAATACCATCAAGCGTTTCAATTCTTGCGATATCATTTGATCCGAATTTTTTTGCGCTTTTAAATTTTTCCAGTTTTGGAAGAACCGATTCTCTTTCAATATGAATATCCAACCGGTCGTAATAAAATCTTCCCAGTTTATCCATGATCAAGTTTAAGTTTTGGGAAAGAGTTCTTCCTGTTGTAGCTACAAATTCAAGCAGAAGCAAAGCATTTAAGGATCCGTCTCTTTCCGGTATGTTGTTCATAATCCCGATTCCGCCGCTTTCTTCTCCTCCTATCATTACGCCTCCTTTTAAAAACTCTTCCGCGATATATTTAAAGCCAATTGGTTTTTCTATTATTTCAAGACCATATTCTTTTGCCTGTTTTTCGATAAGCCTTGAGATGTTGAAGGTTTTTATTATTTTGCCTTTTAAATGTTTATTTTCATAAAGATGTTTTAGTAGAAGGGAAAAGATATTATGAGAGGAGATATATGTGCCGTCCGGATCATATGCCCCAATCCTATCCGCATCCCCGTCTATCGCAATCCCAAGTGTTAATTTGTTTTTTTGTTGTGCTTCCCGTGTCGCGGACTTTAAATCTATTAAGTTAACCGGTAACGGTTCCGGATTTACTCCGCCAAATAAAGGATCCCTGTTTGAATTTATCTCATCGATTGTCAAAAGGAGTTCTTTTAGATAGCCGGCTCCGCTTCCGTGCATTGGGTCAAAAACAATTTTAATATTTGCCTCTTTTATTTTTTTTATATCCACAAAAGATGAAATATGTTTAATATAATCTGTTTTTGGATCAAAACTTTCATAATTGGACGATGGTTTAGCGGCGTCGTCAATTCCTTGAGATTTTAATTCATTTTCTACGGCCTGTGTAAATAGAGAAGTCGCCGATCCTCCAAATGATTCTTTGATTTTAAAGCCATTCCAGTTACTTGGATTATGGCTTGCGGTTATCATGATGCCGGCGCCTAATTTATTTGCATTTACAAAATATGACAGGGCAGGGGATGGCAACGATATTTTCGAGTAAAAAGTTTTGATCTTGGCGCCGGCACAAAGTTCTGCGCAAAGGCGCGCGAAATCCTCGGATAAAAATCTGTTGTCATAACCTATGGCAATGCCTTTTTGGCAAAAATCAGTTTTTTTGAAATGTTTTATAAAAGCTTGTGTCACCAGTCGGACATTTTCAAAAGTAAAATCCTTTGCAATTTCTCCCCGCCAACCGTCAGTTCCAAATTTAATATCCTTCTTCATTTTTATCTTCTTTCCTCTCGTCGTCTTCTTCTATATTATTTAAGGTATTAAATTTGTGCAGGTTGCAATCAGATTTTGGTGCATCATTTTCAAAAAACCACGCATTTGTTGTCCTTGTTTTAGGGCAATAAGGAGTTATAAGTAAGCCTGAATCCAGGCATATATTGTAGGAATACAGGCCATTTGGCGGATCAAATTTTAATACCGGCTGATACTCCAATGCTTTTGTCATGAAATTTTTCCACATTCTTGGACATACCGCAACTTCTGCAACCCCTTTCATCGGTGTATTGTCATCATTGCCAACCCATACTCCCGCAACTAGTTGAGGGGTAAATCCTATAAGCCAGGCATCTTTAAAATCCTGTGAAGTTCCTGTTTTTGCTGCCGCAGGGCGGCTTATCTGGCCTTGTACTCCAGTGCCGTTGGAAAGTACTCTTTGCATCATGAAGGTTATTACAGCTGCCACATTTTGATCTATGGACTGCTTGCCTTGTTGTTCGTTTTGAAAAATCACATTACCATTCCTGTCTACAATTTTAGAAATAGCTACAGGTTCGTATTTAATCCCTTTATTTGCAAAAACTCCAAATGCCGAAGTAATTTCCAGCATTGAAACTTCAGATGCGCCAAGCGCTAGCGATAAAGAAGGAGTTAAATGGCTTTTTATTCCCAACCGTTTTGCCATACTTACAACTGATGAGATTCCTACTTTCTCCAGAAGTTTTATTGCCGGAATATTTAAGGATTTTTCCAGCGCGTATTGCAGAGTGACATTTCCGTTAAATTTCCCATTAAAATTCTGAGGGATCCATTTTCCGTAAGGATTCCAGCGATTCCTAAAGACGTCAAAAGTTGTTAGTTCATCATTTATAGTACTGCCTGGGGATATTCCCTTTTCTATTGCTGTTACGTAGACAAAAGGCTTAAAGGCCGATCCGGGCTGTCTTTTTGATTGGATTGTACGATTAAATTGGCTTTTTTCAAAATCCGCGCCGCCAACCATTGCTTTTATATAGCCGTTTCTGGGATCAATAGCCAAAAGAGAGGCTTGTGAAAATTTATAAGTTAGACCTTCCTTTTCAATGAAATATGTAACAGTGTCTTGCGCGGCAACCTGCATATCCGTATCTAATGTGGTGTAAACCCTTAAGCCGCCCTTATTTACAACTTCTTCGCCAAAGTTTTCTATCAGTTCTTGAAAAATGTAATTTACAAAATATGGCGCTAAGTTGCCGAATTTTTTTAAATTTTCAGGATGTATGTTAAGTGGCTCATTATATGCCATTTGTGCTTGTTGTCTTGATATCATTTTTAAATCAATCATTTTAGCCAACACGATTTTTTGTCTGGCTTTAGCCAGTTTCAAGCTTTTATATGGTGAATAAATTTCAGGGCCTTCTATAATGCCGGCAATCATGGCTGATTCAGCAAGAGTTAAGTCTTTGGCATGTTTATCAAAATAAAGGTATGAAGCCGATTCAATCCCATACGCGTTATGCCCGAAATAAATTTGGTTAAGATAATATTCCAATATTTCCTGCTTAGTGAAGCGACGTTCTATTTGGAAAGCCAGCAATGCTTCGGCCAGTTTTCTTATTACAGTTTTTTTACGGGTTAAAAAGAGGTTTCTGGCAAGTTGTTGTGTTATTGTGGAGGCGCCTTCCGATATGCGTCCTTTTAGCAGATTGGAAAAAATTGCCCTGAGGATGCCTCTTGGGTCTACTCCATGGTGTAAATAAAATCTTTCATCTTCTATGGAAACAGCAGCTTTTTTAATAAAAGGACTCATGTATGGGAGAGAAACAATTCTCCGGTTTTCTTCCTGATGAAATCGGGCTAAAGGTTTGTTGTCATCAGAGAAGAGCGTTGTTGCTTCGGATGGCACATATGTTTCCAACGTATCAACTTTTGGCAATGATAAAAGTATTTGTATAAAAAGCCCTGAAAAAACTGCCAACAGAAAAAGAAAAATTACAATTATTTCTTTTGATGATTTCATTTTCTTGAAATATTATAACATAGAAAACTTCTAAAAACTGATAATATCATTGAAAGTTGTCTTGGGGAAAAATTGCTAATTTGATTGTATTAATTTAAAAGAAGTTATACAATAACTTTTGTTATGTTTAAATTAAACCCGAGCCTTGCGATAGTTCTAAGTTTTGCGTTGATTATAATAATTGGCGGAGCTCTTTTAAGCCTTCCTTTATCTTCTGCTTCCAATACTTATACTGGTTTTTTGGATTCTCTTTTTACCGCTAATTCTGCTACTTGCGTTACCGGGCTTGTTGTTTTGGATACCGGAGTTCATTTTTCTTTATTTGGGTTGATTGTTATTATTTTTCTTATGCAAATCGGCGGGTTGAGCTATATGACTTTTTCCACCTTTATTTTTTTGCTATTTAGAAGAAAAATGTTTATTTCTGAAAAGCTCATGATGCAGGATGCGTTGAATATTTATTCTACTCGCGAAGTAGTTTTGGTCATTAAAAAAATATTTACTATAGTTTTTCTTGTAGAGGGAATAGGTGCTTTGATCTTATTTTTAAGGTGGCTTCCTTCACTTGGGCCTAAAAAAAGTTTATTATACGCTGTATTCCATGCTGTGTCTGCTTTTTGCAATGCCGGCTTTGCATTGCCTGCCGGCAATGTCAGTTTAATTCCTTATTGTACTGATATTGTGGTTAATTTAGTTATAACATCTCTTATAATAATTGGAGGAATAGGATTTATCGTTATTTCTGATACATTTAAGAATAAGAGATTTTCTCTTCATTCTAAGGTAGTGATTTTTACGACTATTTTCCTTATAATAAGCGGCGCGCTTCTTTTTTACTTTTTTGAACAAAATAATCCTTCGACGTTGGGGCAGTTGACTTTTTCCCAAAAAATAATGGCTTCTTATTTTCAGGCTATAACTCCAAGAACTGCGGGGTTTAATACTTTGCTTGTTGATAAGTTCTATGTACCAACGCTTCTTTTGACTATTTTGCTTATGTTTATAGGGGCTTCTCCCGGAGGAACCGGAGGCGGTATTAAAACGACAACTTTCTCTATTATTTTGTTTACAATATGGGCTACGCTAAAAGGATTAAAAGATACGATTATTTTTGAAAGAAGAATACCCTTTCAAACTGTTCGGCGGGCTTTTGTTATTGCGGTTCTTGCCTTGTTTTTAGTTTGCGGCGCTGTTTTCTTGCTTGCATTATTTGAAAAGGATAAAACTGTTTTGTCGCTTTTGTTTGAAGTTGTCTCAGCTTTTGGCACAGTTGGACTTTCAATGGGAATAACACCTTATTTAACATCTGTTGGCAAAATTATTATTATGTTATGCATGTTTGTTGGGCGTGTCGGGCCTTTGACTCTGCTTTTGGCTTTTCTTCTGGGTCAAAAAGAGCATAGGATCGAGTATCCAAAGGAAGGAATTTCAATTGGTTAGGAGGATATTAATATGAAAAAGGAACAGTACGCGGTTTTAGGCTTGGGAAGATTTGGATCAAAAGTGGCTCGAGAGCTTTTTTATAGAAAGCAGGAGGTTATCGTTGTTGATAAAGACGAAACAAAGATTCATAACATAAAAGATCATGTAACACATGCTTATGTAGGTGATATTGCTGACGAAGGCGCACTGAAGGAAGCAGGAATTCCCGATTGCGATGCCGTGATTATTGGCGAAAGTTCTGATATAGAAGCAAATATAATGGCTTCTCAAATATGCAAAACAATAGGTGTAAAACAAGTTATTTGCAAAGCGCAAAATACTTTGCACGGTAAAATACTGGAAAAACTTGGTGTTGATCAGATTGTTTTTCCTGAACAGGATGTAGCAATTAAACTGGTAAACAAACTTGTTTCTGACCGTATTTTAGATTATTTGGAACTTGGGGAAAACTTAACTATTGTCAGCCTTAATGTTTTTAGCAGTTTTATAGGCAGGTCTTTGTCTGATTTGGCACTTAGGCACAAATATAATATAACTGTTTTAGCTATAAGGAGAGGGGGGCAAGCGGTTATTGTTCCTACAGGAGACACTATACTTGAAAAAAATGATGTGCTAATTGTGTTTGGCGAAGAATCTTCACTTAAAAAACTTAATTTGGATATAGGGCACAAGACGTGAAGTGTACAGGTAACAGTGTACAGTTTACTGTTTACAGTATGCTATAAAATTCAATAGCCTTTTTATTATTTCTAATGGTGAGGGAGGACAGCCGGGGATATGAAGATTTACGGTTAAAATTTTATTTACCCCTCCTTCAATATAGTAAGAATCTTTAAATATTCCGCCGTTTAATGCGCAATCACCTAGGGTAATTACAAATTTTGGTGTTGGCATGGCATCATATGTTTTCTTAAGGGCTAGGAGCATGTTCTTTGAGACAGGTCCTGTTACAAGCAAGGCATCCGCATGCCGAGGCGAGGCGACAAAGTCTATTCCGAATCTTTGGATGTCGTAAATTGGGTTTGTAATTGCAATTATTTCAGATTCGCATGCGCCGCAAGACCCCGTATCTACCTCTCTTATATGAAACGACCTGCCGAATTTTTTTATTATGGCTGATTTCAACTCTTTGCCTAAAACTGTTATTTCGTCTTTATTAAAAGAGAGTTTTTTTGTAACAAGCCCTTTTTTAAGGCTGTTTTTTAATATGTTTTGCATTATAAGTCATTCCCCGGATAAGAAAGATTAAAGCTTTTATTGCAGACAGGAAAATCAGGCACTATATTTCCAAGAACGGCAAATGTTAATCCTTCCCAATTATGGAGGGATGGGTCAACTATTTTACATCTTTCAATTATCCCATTCTCATTTGTTTTTATCCAAAAAACAAGCGCGCCTCTCCATGCTTCACAAAACCCCAAAGCAACCCCTTTTTTAAGTTCAATGTTTAACGATGGGTTGTTGGCTGTCTCTACTTTGGCTATAAAGCGCCTTATCAAATTCAATGATTCCATAAATTCTCCGATTCTTACATTTAATCTTGCCAAAACATCTCCTTTTTGTTCTGTTATAACTTTAAAGTTTATATCTTTATAGACTTCAGAAAAAATGTTTCTTAAATCAAT
>Ga0156553_107_pt1 | contig 69427 bp, 63 predicted proteins | sample RifOxyB2_FD_111948 | JGI IMG/M metagenome (GOLD analysis project Ga0156553, IMG submission 111948) | candidate division WOR-1 bacterium RIFOXYB2_FULL_37_13 | reverse complement strand
CAACTGTGAATATAAATTTTACGGCAACTCTTGCCTTGTGCATATTTTTAATTACACAAATTGTTGGAATAAAACAAAATGGAATAAAAAAATACTTTTTATCTTTTGTTCCTTTAGATGTTCCTTTTTGGATATTGATTTTTATAGTGCCCATGGAAATTTTAAGCCAACTTATTAGACCTTTTTCTCTTTCGATAAGACTTTTTGCGAATATTTTTGCTGGACATGCCGTTACACTCACAATAATAGGCCTTATTTTTGTCTTTAAATCTTATTGGGTTTTACCCGGGTCTTTAATTGGGCATGTTTTTATCTCTGCTTTTGAAGTTTTTGTCGCTTTTATTCAGGCTTTTATTTTTACTTTTTTATCTGCATTTTATATAGGATCGTCTTTAAATTTGGAAGAGCATTAGTTTAATTTAAGGAGGTAGTAAGAAATGGGAGAAGCGTATATCGGAGCTGGAATTGCGATCGGTTTGGCGGCATTAGGAACAGGTTTGGGGGTTGGGATTTTGGCGGCAAAAGCAATGGATGGCATCGCAAGGCAACCTGAGGCTCAAAATTCTATTCGAACAAGCATGATTATTGCAATTACTTTTATTGAAGCGATTGCTTTATATGCTTTAGTCATAGGCTTGATTTTGGCAACAAAGTAATATAAATATGTTTGAATTTGAACCGGGGTTAATAATTTGGACATCTATATCCTTTGGGATATTGATACTCCTTTTTTATAAACTGCTTCTTCCTCCATTGCTTGATATTATAGACAAAAGAGAAAAGCAGATAGCTTCTTCTTTAGAAGAAGCCCATAAAACCAAAAAAGAGGCAGCGGAGCTTTTTTCTGATTATAAACAAAAAATGGAAGAAGCTCACATAAATGCTCGCCAAATTATCGATAACGCAAAAGCCGAATCTCAATTTATCGTCAAGAAAACTGTTGATTCTGCCAAACTTGAAACAAAAGATATGCTGAATCAGGCAAAACTTGAAATTGAAGCGGCTCGGAACGAAATGGTCAAAGAAGTAAAACAGACAAGCGCCGAGCTTATTGTTGCTGTAGCAGGCAAAGTTTTGGGCAGGGAAGTAGCGATAAAAGACAACATGAATCTTATCAGAGAAAGCTTAAATGAAAGTTAATAACTTTGACATTGATATTGAGAAATTGTATTTGCTTGCCAAAAATATGGGCGAAGCGGCCAGGCTTGAAAATGATTTTTACATGATAAAAAATTTTCTTGAGAGCAATTATGAAATAAAATTTTTTTTTGAAAGTCTTTATGTCCCAAGCGAGTTCAAACTCAAAACTTTAAAAGAACGATTTCCTGCTTTTTCAAGGTTATTTTGGGAAATCTTAAGTTTTTTAATTGATAGGGACAGCATTGCACTTGTCCCTCTTCTTTCCGATAGTTATACTCGTTGTTTTTCGGAAAAAGAGAATATGGAAATCGCGGAACTAATATTTTCGCAAGAGGCTCCCAAAGATGTGATTGATTCTGTCTATAAACATTTTAAAAATATATCTTTTAAGATTTTAGTGGATCCTTCTATTTTGGGAGGATTTATTATCAGAAAAAGCGATGGAACTGTTATTGACGGCAGCTTAAAAGGCCGCTTAATGCAAATGAAAAGAGGTTTGGAAAAATGAAAAACGAGACGCCCAGCATTTCCGATATTTTAAAAAAGAAAATTTTGGAATTTGAAGCCGAAACAAAAGCTGAATATGTTGGAAAGGTCATAGAGTCGGGAGACGGAATTGCTCACATTAAAGGGCTTCCTCAGGCTATGGCTGGAGAGATGATAGAATTTCAAAGCGGAATTTTTGGGCTTGTTTTCAACCTGGAGCGCGACCAGATTGTAGCTGTTATTTTAGGCAGCCATACTTCTGTTAAAGAAGGAATGTGGGCAAAATGTACCGGGCGTGTTATGGAAGTTCCCGTAGGAGAGGCCTTAATAGGGCGTATCGTAAATGGTGTTGGCGTTCCACTGGACGGGAAAGGGGATGTTGTTACCGGTAATCACCGGCCCGTTGAACGGCTTGCTCCCGCGGTTGTTGATAGGGTTCCTGTTGACCGTCCTTTGCAGACTGGCATTAAATTGATAGATGCTCTTGTTCCTATCGGTAGAGGGCAGAGAGAGCTAATAATAGGGGATCGCTCAACGGGGAAATCCGCTATTTTGGTAGATACTATCCTTAACCAGAAAAAAGAGGGAGTTATATGTGTTTATGTTTCAATAGGCCAAAAAACCTCTGATGTTGTACAAATGACCGAAAAATTAAGGCGAGCGGGCGCCATGGATTATACAATTGTTGTTACAGCTTCGGCGTCGGACCCCGGAGCCCTTCAGTATCTTGCCCCATTTACCGGATGCGCCATGGCGGAAGAATTTATGTACAAAGGCAAAGACGTCCTCATAGTTTATGACGATTTAACAAAACATGCTCAGGCTTATAGAATGATTTCAATTCTTCTAAGAAGGCCTCCAGGAAGAGAAGCTTATCCCGGAGATGTTTTTTATCTCCACTCAAGGCTTCTTGAACGGTCTGCTCAACTTTCTCCTAAATTGGGTGGGGGTTCAATGACAGCTCTTCCTATTATAGAAACACAGCTTGGGGATGTGAGCTCTTATATTCCCACAAATGTAATATCCATAACAGACGGTCAGATATTTTTAGAGTCCGATCTGTTTAACGCGGGGGTTCGCCCTGCCGTAAATGTGGGAATTTCTGTTTCGCGTGTCGGTGGCAACGCGCAAACCAAAGCCATTCGCAAGCTTGCCGGACGGCTTAGGCTGGATCTGGCTCAATACAGGGAAAAAGCCCAGTTTTCACTCTTTTCGGAAGATGTTGACAAAGAAACAAAAGCCCAGCTTTTAAGGGGCCAGATTGTGACGGAGGTCATGAAGCAGGACAAAAACCAGCCGATGGCGATAGAAGATCAGGTTGTTGTTTTATTCGCGGCCGTTAATGGATTTTTTGACGAGGTTCCTGTTGCAACTATCCGCACATATGAAAGCGAGCTTTTAAGTTTTATGCATCGGTCTTATCATGAAGTTTTGGACAGCATAAGAGATAAGAAGGACATAGATGAAGAGTCAAGAGCGAAAATGATAGAAGCTGTTTCAAAGTTTAAGGAATTATTTAATGTCTGATGTCTTGCTTTTGAAAAACAGATATAAAACAATTGATAACCTAGGGGCTGTAATGCAGGCAATGCTTGTTATTACAGCGGCCAAATCACAAAAAGCGAAAAAAAAGTTTTTGTACGCTTCAAAATATTTGGATGAATTCTCGAAGCTTTTGAATTGCGTCCATAGTACAGAAGCACCAAAACCGCGAGCGGACAAAAAAAATCTGGTGATTGTTATAAGTTCAAGCAAAGGCATGTGCGGAGGGTTTAATGAAACCCTGTTTCGTGCCGTTCGTAATCACTTAAAACTTACTTATGGAAGCCATGAAGCCTATCTTTTGGGAAGAGCGGCATTAAAAATAGAGCGGTGGGTGGGAGTAAAGGTTTTTGCTAAAGATGTTGAGGCTGTCAGGAGCCCATCTTTTTTACATATATCTGAAATCGCGGACAAAATTTTAAAATGGCAGATGAGTACATGCGGTGAAGTTTTTATAGCGTACAATTCTTATAAATCGATGTTAGTTCAAAAACCTAATGTTATTAAACTGCTTCCATTTGATGGGGTTGGCTCTGATGATTACATTGTTGAGCCAAGTGCTTCTGATTTGTATCCCATGCTTCTTTTACATTATTTGGAAAGTACAATTTATAAATACATTATTGAATCGGAACTTGGGGAATTAAACGCGCGGATGCTTGTTGTAAAAGGGGCGACCGACAGTTCAAAAGATATGTTAAATGAATTAAGGATCAGGATAAATAAAGCAAGGCAATTGGCGATTACATCTGAACTTTCTGAAATAGTAAGTTCATTTGAAGCTTTGGCGCAGGGAGAGGAGTAAAAATAATATGATTGAAGGTAGAATTGTACAAATTATAGGGCCTGTTTTGGATGTCCAGTTTCCTACAGATAAAATTCCAGCTATCAGAACTACTCTTGAAATAAAAGACCAGAAAATTTGGGCGGAAGTTGCGATGCAGCTTGAAGGCGGGATTGTTCGAGCTGTATCTTTTCAGCCTACAGACGGATTAAGAAGAGGGCAGAAGGTGGTTGATTTGGAACGAGTTATATCTGTGCCTGTAAGCCCAAAAGCTTTGGGCCGCATGTTTAACGTTTTGGGGCAGCCTATCGACAGGCCGGAGCCTGTGGAAGGGGCGAAGCTTATGCCTATAAGGCGAGATCCTCCTTCTCTTGATAAAATTGTTTCAAAGCCCGAAGTTTTTGAAACAGGGATTAAAGTTTTGGATCTTATTGCTCCTTATGTAAAAGGAGGAAAGACAGGATTGTTTGGTGGTGCCGGAGTCGGAAAAACTGTTATTATTATGGAGCTTATCCACAACATGGCAAAACAGCATGGTGGCATTTCTATTTTTGGCGGGGTGGGAGAGAGAACGAGAGAGGGGAATGATTTATGGCTTGAAATGCAGGATTCGGGGGTTTTGGAGAAGGCGGCATTGATTTTTGGCCAGATGACAGAGCTCCCCGGCGCTAGAATGATTGCGGGGCTTTCCGCACTTACTTTTGCCGAATATTTCAGGGATGAAGAGGGGAAAGATGTCCTGTTTTTTGTGGACAACATATTCCGCTTTGTTCAGGCGGGATCTGAAGTTTCTACTTTATTGGGGCGCCTCCCTTCTGCGGTAGGTTATCAGCCAACTCTTCAAGCCGAGATAGGCCGATTTGAAGAGAGAATTGTCTCAACTGTTAAAGGTTCAATAACTTCTGTACAGGCAGTATATGTCCCTGCAGATGACATAACAGATCCTGCGGCGGCCGCCACATTTGCCCATTTAGATGCGACAACTGTTCTATCAAGAAAGATTGTTGAGAAAGGAATTTATCCTGCTGTTGATCCGCTGACTTCAACTTCCAAAATTCTTGATCCTGAAATTGTAGGGGTTGAGCATTATAAAACGGCTAGACGTGTCCAAGAAATATTGCAAAGATATAAAGAGCTTGAGGATATCATTGCGATCCTTGGTGTTTCGGAGCTTCCCGAAGAAGACCAATTGATAATCAACAGGGCTAGAAAAGTTCAAAAATTTCTTTCACAGCCGTTTTCTGTCGCGGAAAAGTTTTCCGGAATACCCGGAAAATTCGTAAAAATTCCGGATACTGTCCGCGGGTTTAAAGAAATTATCGAAGGGAAGCATGATGATTTGCCGGAACAGGCTTTTTATATGGTAGGAACCATAGATGAAGCGGTTGAAAAAGCTAAGGGCTTTATAAAATGAGTCTCTTTGATTTAAAAATATGGAGTGTTGAAGGTGAGATTTTTGCTGGGAGAGCCTCATTATTAAAACTTAAGGCGGTTGATGGAGAGCTTGAAATTTTAACCGGTCATATTCCTTATATCAACGCGTTAAGTGCGGGTAAAATAGAGTTTGTAAAAGAAGACGGCAATAAAATGGTTTTGCAGGCTGATTCCGGTTTTGTGAAAGTTGAAAAGAACAATCATGTTTATGTTTTCATCCAAACTCCTATATGCGTGGGGTAGCCTCTTATTTTGACCGCTCTTTTGGCTTAAATCCCTTATATTTTTGAAATTTTTTGTTTTTTATTTCGATAAATAATTAGAAATTGGAGGCATTTTTTTGGAGATTAAACGTTTTAAAATCGTTCTTCCTACTAGCCAGAAAATGATTGAATCACCAAGAACTGGAGAAAGAAGATTTACTCCTCATCGTCTTTTAGAAAATAGTCGTCTTATAGCGGACCATTTAAACTTGGGGGTCGATTTAACAAGAGAGGCGTTAAAAGCGGCGGACTTATTTACGCGAATTTCTTCCAATGCAATGTTTTTGGAGGAAGGGCAACTTTCAGATCTTGTATATGGGCATAGCAGCTTTTTTGAACGTATGGGGATTTTCGTTGATGGACATTCTTCGATTTTGAATTATGCCGTATCTTATTTAGCTTATGCAAATTATGATGTCTCAAATCCTCAAAGATTGCGTGCCATGGCTCATGCTGAAAATGGCCCTTTATATACAGCTTATTCTCAATCTTCCGATCCGGAGAAAATCCTTTTATTAGCAAATTATATTGGGGAACAGCAGCTTGAACGCGAACGACTTGCTTTAGATGCTTTGAAAAGTACAAGAAAGATTGATTTTGCTTTATTGATTGTGTTGGGAGGAGAAGTTTTGAATGAACTGCAGAGCTTTGATGCTCCTTTAATTAATAAAAATATAATTCATTTATGGCGTATTTTGTATGAGAATAGAGCCATAATATATCCGGCAGGATACAGATTCGATCTGAAAAATAGATATGTTGATTATATCAACAGAACCCAAGCTCAAATAGATTATCTGCTTCAACAGTTTTTAACTAAAACTCTTGGCAGTATTCCCGATTCTGAAATTGCTGATTTTTATACCACAATCGGATTTGAGCAGCTAAGCTATGGTCAAAAACCCTGTGTGGAAGGTAATCCCTCTCAATATTTTGCTAAAGCCTTGAATTCTTTTGATAAGGCGCTTAAAAGAGATATTTCAGCTCATTGGGCGGCTATGGGGAAAGGAACGGCATTAATCTCTTTAGGCTTTAAAGATGATGGGAAAAAGCATCTTGCCGCGGCTAATTATAAAATGGGACTCGATTTTAAAAAAGCAAATGACAGAGAAAGGGCGGAAATTTTTTTCCGTGACGCGGTTGCTTCGCGTGATGATTGTTATCCCGCATGGTTTGAATTGGGCGGTATTTTGATGGAAAAAGGAGAACATTTAGAAGCGATTCAATGTTTTGATGGAATTATTAATGCCGTTGGAGATATTGACTTAAAGCTTCAGGCAAAAGCTTTTGCGCAGAAGGGGAATCTTCTTGCTTGGCAGTATAAAAGTTTGAAAGTAAATTATTTGGCAATAAAAGAATCATTACGGGAGCTCCGGTCGGAATTGTTAACGGAAGAAAGAGATTTTCGAAAAGAAGCGATCGCTGCTTATGATTCTGCCATTTTATTTAATAGACGAATAATCGAATTCAACAGGCATCTTGAAGAGGTTTTAAGTGCTTATGTTTTTATGATTAAAATGTTTTCAGCGAAAATGGAAATTGAGAATTTTACCGCAAACGCTATTGAGATATTGGCTTTTTCAGAAAAAGCGTTGGATTTAATCAGAAGCAATATAGAATTAATTGAAACAATGCCGAAGATCAGGGCTCTTTATAGCAGGCTTTTATATCTTCAAGGCAACGCGCTCTATTCTTTGGGCATGAAAGAGGAAGCTTTGGAGAATTATTTACTTGCTAAGTCTCTGCAAGCGGAAGACAAAAGCGCTGAAAATGCTGCTATTATGGTCGAAAAGATAACCGATGAATCTTTGGATGATTTTTTGTGGAAAAACTTTTCTAAGCCGAACCCACTCTCTGTGTGCTAATCCGCAATCTTGCTACTTTATTGCTTTTCTAGTAAGATATTAATATTCCAAGTGTTATCGGTTATTAGTTATAAGTTATCAGTTAACATGCGGGAGTAGCTCAGTTGGTAGAGTATCAGCTTCCCAAGCTGAATGTCGCGGGTTCGAACCCCGTCTCCCGCTTTTTCCTTGGCGCGGTACCCAAGTGGTAAGGGAACTGTCTGCAAAACAGTCATTCGGCGGTTCAAATCCGCCCCGCGCCTGTTTAACTTATAACCTATAACTAATAACTTATAACAGAGGCAGGGAAAAAAAGGGAAAGAAAACAAGAAAAAGCAAATAAAGGCAGGGGGAAGTGTTCAGGTTTAAGAATTTTAAGGTTTACAAAGATGCAAAGGAATTTTGTGCGTTTTGTGAGAATGTGATAAAAAATTTTTCCTCACAAGAAAACAGGGCGCTTGCAAGTCAAATTAGAAGTGCATATCTTTCAATAACTTTAAACATTGCCGAAGGTTCTAGTTGTGATTCAGATAAAGAATTCCGTAGATTTTTGGAAATGTCCCTACGTTCAGTTCATGAAGTTGTTGCTGCCTTTGATATAGCCTTGGAACTGGGCATTATAGATGTTAAAATACAAGAGGAATTAGAAACAAAAGCTGAAAGTCTTTGCAAACAAATTAATGGTTTTAGGCGTTCTCTCTTAAAAAGTTAGTTATTAGTTATTTGTTTTTTGTCTTTTTGTCTTTGTTATTTGTTATAAGTTATCGGTTATAAGTTAAACGCGCGCTTAGCTCAGCTGGTTAGAGTACTTGCTTGACAGGCAAGGGGTCACTGGTTCGATCCCAGTAGCGCGCAATCTATTTAGATATTGGAGATTAGATATTAGAGATTGGATATTAGTTAAGACACACCAATTTCTAATATCTAATCTCTAATTTCCAATCTCTTTCCCCTTCTCCTTACTCACTCTTTTAAAGAATTTATCAAGCCATTAATCATTTTTCCAATACTTTCAGCAATTGAATATATATCATCAAAAGTTTCTTTTGGAATAAAGCCGAGTTTTAAGCATATTTCAATTAGTGGAATACACTCAAACAGCGAGCCTCTGGCCATTTTATAAAATTGCTGTTTTTCCTTGGGGGTATTTCGCCCATTTCCTTCCGCAATGTTCAACGGAACGGAAAGCGCGGCTCTTTTTAGTTGGTTTTTGATGTCTCTATCATTTATGGTTTTCATGCACTGATGAGTTTTCGTCACTAATTCAACAGATTTCTTATAAACTTCCAGATTTTCGAATAAAAACATGGGTTTTTCGACCTCCTTATGAGGAGATATAGCAATTTTCATGCCAAAGTAATTTAGATCCCACTACCCCACAAAAATATGCTATTATTTCCATAATCATTTAAACCCAAGGAGCTGTCGCCATGGAAAAAATTTATCTGGTACTCATTTTTGGAATTCTTGCGGGGCTTATTGATATTACGCCAATGCTCATTATGAAATTGCCATGGAACGCCAATCTTTCAGCTTTATAATTATGACTTTGATTTTGGGGAGTTTGCTTGGTTATTTTATTGGGAGGATTTAGGTTAAATGAAGAAAGCAGAAAAACAACTGGTCATTTATCAGGTATCCGGTGGAGCGATAGTATCCGAGCTTGGAAGAGAAAGCGGCACACATACTTTATAATAATGCTTTTGAGTAAGCAATCTTCTCTTTTCTGAAAATAAGGGGTGATGCAGTTGCTACTAAAAAATATGTTTTTTAGGGCTTTTATGCTTATAATTTTTCTTACTGCTATTTTACCCAGAGGTGTTTGTGCTTTTGCTGAACCGCCAAAAAATGAGTTTTCATGGAGTCATCTGGGCTTGGGCGGAATCATAGAAGATCAGGGAGGTGTCGTCGGGATAGGCTTCTTGCTGATGCTTAATTATACCATAAAAAATCAGAGCCACTCTTATTCGCTACGGGCGTTAAGCGGAGCACTCTTATATACCCCTGATGAGGTTAATGAATTTGGTTTTTTATTTAATAAAATATTCGAACCTGAATGGGACGGTTTTTTAAAAGGCAATAATATGCTGGTATCTTTGGGGTTTGGAGCGAGTGTTGTAACAGGCAAAAAAAGAGGGGCATATATAGGGCCGCCAGACCTGGACAATGCTAGTTCACCCAGTGATTTTGAAAGCTCACCTTTTACCACAGTTGGAGTGCCGATTGAAATGCAAGTCTTTATTTTTCCTTCCAATTTTGATTTTGGCTTGGATCTTATTGGATATGCAAATATTAACCCGATCCAATCGTTTTGGGGAATTTGTTTATGCCCACGCTTTGGAAAAGCCTCTATCGCCCGTTGAGGTAATAATGTCCATCGGGAGAACCCAGTAGCGCGCAATCTTTCATCTGTTTTGAACTTTAGGCAAATATAAAATTTCTTTACAGAAATCACGCTTCATAATTTTTTGCAAATCATCTTCTGCCCAAAGCTTCATTGGAGTTATTTGAGGATGTTCAATTGGGAACCACGCCTTGGAAGTCAATGTTCGAATAGCCTCTTTAGCTTTTTCAGGATGTTTTAATGCTAAATATACTTTAGAGGCTTTAATATGAAGAGATTCATCATCTATCTTATCTGAAAATTTTTCATAAATCTTAACATAATCTGTGGTGTTTCCTGTTTTATAAATAAAATTCAACATATACATTGCTCCATCGATACTATCGCTTAAAAATTTAGGTCGATATTTTTTTAACTGTGCGATAAACTTATCCATAGAATCACCGTTACTAATAACTTGATAAGGAGAATTGTATATCTCTAGATTTTCTCTGCCTTTTAGTTTTAACAAGTGTTGCCCTATTATATATTGGTAGCGTTCAACATGAAATTTATGTCTATCCATGTCATTTGCTGGAACCTTTGTATCCTGTTCTCGCTTTAAGAAAGCGGTTAAAACCCTTTTTGCCCTGTCAATACATTTTAATGCAATAGCAGCGCGTACATATGCAAAGAAATGTTCATTAACAATATTTCCGGCATACCACTCCTCATGATGCGGCAACGCTTGTTCATCATAATCCATTGCGCTTTCAAAATCATGTTGGAAATAAGCAATTTCAGCTAAAGCGATCGCTTTATGAGCCTCAAACCCTGGGATAGCTTTAAGTTGTTCTATTCCTTCTTTAATTTTACCTTTACAGAGAAGTTCAAAAACATCTCTCAATTTCTTCGGTATACTCACTACAGCTGTCATACAACAATGTTACTAAATTAATTGATTATTGCAAGTCAATTAACGATTATTTAGTTTTGAAAGAGAGAAAAATAGAAGTTTTTATTCATGTCTTTTGACAGACAGGCAAGGGGTCACTGGTTCGATCCCAGTAGCGCGCATTCTATTTAGAGATTAGAGATTAGAAATTGGAGATTGGAGATTAGGTTGGAAAAAGCACACCAATTTCTAATATCGAATCTCTAATTTCCAATCTCTTTCCCCTTTTCCTTACTCACTCTTTTAAAAAATTTATCAAGCCATTAATCATTTTGCCAATGCTTTCAGCAATTGAATATATGTCATCAAAAGTTTCTTTGGCATGTGAGTGAAATTATTATTATTCATTGGCGAAACATGTGTGTAGGGGAAAGCGGTTGCCAATGAATCTTGAAGGCTCTGAATCTCCTGTTGATGGTTTTAAAATTAGTGAATAAAGGAGTTAAAGAAAATTTATGAGTTTGTCTGCGTCTGCAGTAAGTAAATCTGCATCAACTCTATATCATTTATCCATTTCAGAAAAAATTAATTTTAAGTTTGAAAGCCCCCTTTATAATGCAAAAACCATTTATTATAGACAGAAACCTCTTTTTGCTTATCTTATACAAGGAAATAATCTTACGATATATCCTTTGATAAAAGCAGCAGATGTAAATAAAGAAACTTATTGGCCTATAAAAGTAGCTTTGGAAAAATTAGGGATAGAAAACCCACATTCAGTTGGAACATATATGGTTCGCTTAATATTTGAAAATAACCAAGGAAGATTCATTGCCGATGAAGAGCATCATTACAGATATTTTGAGCAAACTATGAGAGAATTTGTTTTTCAATTTCATAGGTATGGAGAATCTGTTAACGGAGGAACTTCTTCACCAATTCCTACAGACCCATATGAAGAAGGGTATTCGCATATTCAGCTTTTTTCTGCTATTTATTATGCAGAAGTTGATGTCATGCGAAGAGTTGTTAAAAAAAATGGATCAATAATGGATATTGGTTGTGGACATGGAGAGGCTCCATTGTTATTTGCTCAAAGCTTCCCTCTTTCGACAGTGATTGGAACTGATTTAATGGGCCAAAGATTTCAATGTGCTGGAGGTAGTTTCCAACATTTGAATAGTTCATTAAATAAAGTTAGATTTGCAGAACATGATTTTCTAGAAGGAAGATTAGATGATGCTCAGACTAGTGCCGCAAAAGATCAAATATACGGTGAAACAAGAGTAAATACAGAGCCTTTATGTAGACTTATACAAACTCAAACTGGAGAGCCAATGGTTGATGCAATTACGATTAACCATGTTTTAGAACATATAGACCTTCCAACAGCAAGTCTTATTCTTGAATTGTTGAAACATACAAGATCTCTATTATGTATTTCTCTTCCTCGAGAGAAACGACTTAACACTACTTCGGGCCATAAGAGGTTATATAATGAGTACTATTTTGAGAAAGAGCTTTGGCCAGACATAGAAAGAGTTGGCACAAATTTTGAACCTGTTTATGATTATACGGGGCTTGGAGTGTTTGCTTTAAAAAGTCGTTGATGAATTTGTAATTGATATAATGCGTAAATTTACTGTTGACTTAAAAATATTTTGCTATGAATTTTGATGATACCCTTACTTATTTTGAGTTTCCCAACAGTGTTCATGCCAATTTCCAATATCGAATCTCTAATTTCCAATCTCTGTCCCTGGCTCTAATTTCTAGGATACCTCTACCCCACAAAAATATGCTATTATTTCTATAATTATTTAAACATAAGGAGCCAAACCATGGAAAAAATTTATCTTGTACTCATTTTTGGAATTATTGCGGGGCTTATTGATATTACGCCAATGCTCATTATGAAATTGCCATGGAACGCCAATCTTGCAGCTTTTTTAACATGGGTCATTGCGGCTTTTTTTATAGCAACTTCCAACATTGCGTTAAACAGTATTGCTAAAGGAGTTCTGGTTTCATTTCTTTTGGTTCTGCCTGTACTTCCTATCATTAATGGCGGATTCACACAAAGAATTCCGATTATAATTATGACTTTGATTTTGGGGAGTTTGCTTGGTTATTTTATTGGGAGGATTTAGGGTAAAGATCTCGGGTTAATTAAGCGTGACCAATTCTGGCCGCATAATTAAAAGCATGGAAGTAATTTTGAAAAAATTTGTCGTCAGATCCATAAATATTGTCGCATACTAAATAATCTACAAAGACCTCTCTTCCTCTTGTTACTTCCTTTAACCTTTTCCTGTTTTTTGAGTCGGAAATGGTAAGATCAAAAAGTTCTAATGCCCTTTCAAAGGACAGATCGGAAAATTTCTTGTTCCCCTTGTTCCTCCAGCTTATAGCCCTTATAACTTCACTCCCGATATTTGCCATCTGTTCAAAAAAAGAAAGCTCGTTCCATCTTCCGTTTGCCAAATCTTTATGCTGGTAATTATTCATTTTTGATCAATTGATTTATTGTCTTTAAAATTTTTTCTCTGACCGCAGCATTTTCAACATTTCTTGTTTTATTCTCTTGAAGAGGTCGAATATTTATCATTGAATCAAATTCAATATAATCAGATGTTCCATAAAGTTCAGGATATATGTTTATTCCCCATAAATTGGCATTATTTGATCCGTTTTCAATAAGCAGTGCTTCTTCGTCCGCATGAAGCCCTGCATCAACTGCCATAATGTTTTTTTCTATATCTACAACGGCCTTTACCATATTGCCAAACATTTTTGCGGACATTTTTTTGAGTTCATTAATTGTTGTTTTGTTTTTTATAATTTGCATGTATTTAATTATAACATACTCTTTCCTTTTCCTTATTTCATGATAAAATTTAAATTGTTGGAAACAGGAGGCTGAACTGTGTTGGATCCGAAAATTGTTTCATTGGTAATATTTGTTCTTTCTTATTTGTGTTTTATATTTTTCCCAATCTATCGCACGCATATCGCGCTTCTTGGCGCTTTTCTTTTAATTGTTACGGGGACTGTTTTGCCTATTGACGCTTTTTACTCCATTAGCTGGAATGTAATGGGGATGTTTGTCGGCATGCTCATAATTGCCGATATCTTTATGCAAAGCCGTGTACCCGCTTATTTTGCTGAGGTTATTGTCAATAAGACCAAAAAAACCGTATGGGCTATTTTATTTATTTGTGTTTTGACGAGTTTTATATCCGCGTTTGTTGAAAATGTCGCGACCGTTTTAATTGTCGCGCCAATCGCTTTATCTTTGGCAAGAAAACTTAACTTTAATCCTGCCAAAATGCTTATCGCAATAGCAATTACAAGCAATCTTCAAGGAGCAGCGACTTTAATAGGTGATCCTCCAAGTATGCTCCTTGGCAGTTTTACAGGTATGACATTTAATGATTTCTTCTTTTTTATGGGTCGCCCCAGCATATTTTGGGCTATTCAGGCGGGAGCTTTGGCCTCTTTTGTCTTTTTATATTTTGTTTTTAGGGAACATAAAGAAAATGTCAATATTATTTCCGAAGAAAAAATAAAATCTTGGGTACCCACAGTTATACTATGTTTGCTAATAGTACTTTTAGCCCTCTCTTCGTTTTTTACCATTATTCCGCAACCTGGTGTTTTGTGTATGTTGTTTGGCTTGCTTTCTCTTATTTGGGCAAAACTTGTTGATGGCGTCAAAATGCTTGAAGGGCTAAAAAAGCTTGATTGGGAGACGACTTTTTTTCTTTTAGGGGTTTTTGTTTTGGTTGGAGGGCTTACCTTAACAGGCTGGATAACTTCGTTTGCAGTTTTTTTGTCGGGAATCGTGGGACAAAATGCTCTTCTGGGTTATCTATTAATAGTTGTTATATCTGTTTTTGTGTCAGCATTTGTTGATAATGTCCCTTTTTTGCTTACAATGCTTCCTGTTATTGCTACCATGTCCGAAAGTATGACTGTAAGCCCCTATCTTTTGTTTTTTGGTCTGCTGATAGGTGCCAGTGTTGGCGGTAATGTTACGCCAATAGGGGCATCCGCGAATATTGCTGCTTGCGGCATTTTGAAAAAAGAAGGAACGCCCGTCTCTTTTATGGAATTTGTCAAAATTGGTCTTCCATTCACTATAATCGCGGTTTCTGCTTCGGCTTTGTTTGTATGGTTTATTTGGAGATAAAACCTCGTCCCCGAGAGGAATCGAACCTCCAGCCTACAGATTAGAAATCTGTTGCTCTATCCGGTTGAGCTACGGGGACAGTCAAGTATTTAGTGAAAAACCAATGATTCACACAGTATAATAATACCATAAGAAGAATTCTTAGTAAATTGTGCGAATCTTAAAACAGATTTTGATTGAAATGCTTTATGTTTTTATGTAAGATTATCTGCAGACGGAGATTTTATGCCGAAAAAAATTAAAAAGGTCTTAGGCAGCAAAAAAAGAAAGCCAAAAAAAACTAATCTTTTGGGTGTTGTTACCCATTATTTTGGCAAAATCAATGTTGCTGCTGTAAAACTTTCCGCTCCTTTGAAAGTCGGTGATTATATTGAATTTAAAAACGGAGAAGAAAGTTTTTGCCAGCTTGTAGAATCTATCCAGGTTAACCATAAGAATATTTTGTCAGCCAGGGGAAAATCTGAAATCGGATTAAAAGTTGTCAAAGAAGTCAAAGAAGGCTTTCAAGTTTTAAAAGCCGTTCAACCAACTCTGCTTGAAACGGTTCCTGCAAAAAAGGAAGAGTCGTTTAAGCCTATTTTTAATAATGTTGCCAACCCGCAGAATAGTGAGACGCTTACCATTATAAGACGGAAGATTTTAATTACAAACCAAGTCCCGCAAAAAGAAGAAAAACCTGCTAAAGATTCTTTTATAGTTTCTCCTTTACCTGAAAAACATGGTGCTTCGCTTCCCGAAACACCGCAACCGCAAAAGCCCAACCCTAAAAAATCAGGCTATAACAACGTCAAGTTTTTAAAATTTTAATAAGAGCTTTTTTGCCTATATCTTTTCTGTAATGCATTCCTTCAAAATGAATTAGCTCTACAGCTTTATACGCATGATCAATCGCGGCTTTAATGTCATCCCCAATTCCGACGATATTAAGAACTCTTCCTCCGTTTGTCAGGCATCTGGTTTCTGTTTTTTCTTTGCTGCTGTCCAGTTTTGTTCCCGCGTGGAAGACAATAACATCGTCAAGCTCTCTTGCTTTATCAAGCCCGGTAATTTCAAGTCCTTTTTTGTATGTGCCCGGATATCCGCCGGCCGCAATGACTACACAGACTGCGGGGCGGGGATCCCATTCTAAAGTTGCTGACGTGAGCTTTTCGTCGAGTATCTTTTCTATAATATCTATAATATCCCCTTTAAGTCTGGGCAATATGCATTGAGTTTCAGGATCTCCAAACCTTGCGTTGTATTCCAAAACTTTTGGCCCGTCTTTTGTGACCATAATTCCGACGTAAAGAATTCCGCTGTATTTGTAGCCCTCTTGCTCCATGGCTGTTATAGTCGGCTTTAAAATTTGTGAATCTACATAGTTAAGAAGCTCTTTTGTAACGATAGGGGCGGGGGAGTAGGCGCCCATCCCTCCGGTATTTAAGCCTTCATCATTGTCGAACGCGCGTTTATGATCCTGAGCTGAAGCCATGGGGATAATTGTTGTCCCGTCTGTAAAGCAAAGGATAGAAGCTTCTTCTCCGCAAAGAAATTCTTCAATCACAACTTCGTTTCCTGCTTCTCCAAACGATTTTTTGCACAGGATATTTTCTATGGCAAGTTCAGCCTCATCTTCTGTTTTGCAGATCAAAACCCCTTTCCCCGCGGCCAGCCCGTCTGCTTTTATGACGACAGGGGTTCCTATTTTTTTTAAAAAAGCCTTTGCTTCTTTAGGATCTTTAAAAGAGAGGTAATCGGCAGTCGGTATTTTGTATTTGCGCATCAGATTTTTTGAAAAAACCTTGCTCCCTTCGATTTGCGCCGCCCCTTTTGACGGACCAAATATTTTCAACCCGGCAGCTTTAAACTGATCCACAATCCCTAAAATAAGCGCGACTTCAGGCCCTACTATTGTCAGGTCGATTTTGTTTTTTTTAGCGAACTCAAGCAACGCAGGGATATTATCTGCCTGTATGTTGACATTGACGGCTATTTGCGAAGTTCCCGCGTTCCCCGGCGCGCAGAATATTTCTGAAACGCGCGGGCTTTGGGCAACTTTCCAGACAAGGGCATGTTCTCTTCCTCCAGATCCGATAATTAGTATTTTCATAAGCTTATTATATAAAATTTAATGCTCTTTTACATCAACAAGATTAAACTGGACAGATTCAAACCCATTCCATAGGTTCCTTTCCAAAGAATAAACAATATCGCAGTTTGAATTGAGATTTATAGAATCTTTTAGTTTTCCAAGCCCAAAACCAATAGCGTCTACTGTCGCGGAGTTCTTTCCGATAAATTTTATTTTAAGATGCGCGCCGTCATTTCCTACCGATTTTATATCAATAGGGTGAAGATCGGAGCTTATAAAAATAGGCGATGGGTTGTCTTGGCCATAAGGTCCTAAAAGAGCCAGTTCTTCAACTAACCCGAGAGTTGCCTGTTCCGGGTTAAGCAATGCGTCAATTGTTATTCTTGGCGTAAAGTCTATATCCAAAGTAAGCAAAGCTTCAGCCAGTCTTTTTTGTAATTCCGGTATTTTCATGGGCTCTATCGCAAAACCAGCCGCCGCCGCATGGCCGCCGAAATCTATAAAAAGATCACGGCAGGAATCAAGGAGATTAAAAACATTAAATCCGTCAATTGATCTTGCTGATCCGCGGCCAAGCCCTTCATTTATGCTTATAAGCACCACAGGCCTGTAATATTTTTCTACAATTCTTGAAGCAATAATGCCTATGACTCCGGCATGCCAGTTTTCTCCTGACATTACAATTATTTTTTCTTTTGCTATATCGGCTTCTTTTATTTTTAAGGAGATTTCTTTATTCATAATTTCTCCGATTTCCTGTCTTTTTATGTTAATGCCATGCAGCTGTTTGGCCAGTGTTTCAGCTTCAAAGGCTTCTTTGGAAATAAGGAGATTTACTGCCAGCGAAGCATGTTCCAGTCTCCCTGCGGCATTAATCCTGGGAGCCAGCCCAAAATTTATATCCCTGATCGAAAGGTCTTCTTTTAACCCCGCGGCTAGTGCAAGGGCTGCTATTCCGAGCCTTTTCCTTTCTTTTAAAACCTCAAGGCCTTTTTTTGCCAATATCCTGTTTTCTCCAGTTAAGGGGACGACGTCCGCGATAGTTCCAAGCGCAGCCAAGTCCAGCAGACTTGTTAAAAAGCCGTTTTCATTATTTCCAAGGGTTCTTAACAATCCCCAGGCAAATTTAAAGGCGACTCCGGCGCCTGAAAGGTTCCTGCTCGTATTTTCTTCTTTTATCAATTTTGGATTTATAATCGCGTAGGCATTTGGAAGTTCTTTTGGTATATTGTGATGATCGGTAACAATTACTTCCATTCCTAAAGAATTTGCCTCTTCAATTTCTAAGAAGCTTGAAATCCCGCAATCGACGGTTATTATAAGATTGGTTCCTTCCTCTTTAAGCTTTTTGACGGCACCTATATTCAAAGAATATCCTTCGCCGTAACGGTAGGGAATATAATAAGAAGGATTCATTCCAATGTGCTTTAGAGTTTCAAGCAAAATCGCGGTTCCCGTAACTCCGTCAACATCATAATCGCCATAAACGACAACTTTTTCTCCTCTTTGTTTGGCGAGGATTATCCTTTCAGCCCCTTTTTTGATATCAGGGATATTAAAGGGATCGTTTAAGTTCATTAATCGAGGAGAGAGAAACTCCTGAGCATTTTTTGGATCCAGTATTTTTCTATTTATCAGTATCTGGGCTGTAATGGGAGAGATATTCAGCTCTTTTGAAAGGGTGCGGCTGATTTCATCATTTGGGGGGAGTAGATCCCACCTTTTCATCCCTTTTTGACCAGCATTAGTTTCTGGCCATATTCAACAGGTTTGCCGTTTTCGACCAAGATTTTTACGATTGTACCCGAAACTTCAGATTCTATTTCATTAAACAATTTCATAGCTTCTACGATGCAGACAACTTTGCCGGAGTTTACATTGTCTCCAACTTTTACAAATGCAGGAGAATCCGGCGAAGGGGCAGAATAAAAAGTGCCTACCATTGGAGAAGTTATAGCCAGCAAATCTTCATCTACATCAGGTGTTGACTGTTGGATATGAGAGACTGGGGTATTAGATGTTTGGAGTGAGGGCGGGTTTGACATAACAACGCCTCCACGTTCACGTTTTATTTCATATTTTGTTCCTTTATCTTCGATAGTAATACCTGATATATCTTCATTTTTAACCATTTCAATAAGCTTTTTCAGTAAATCAAAGTCAACCATTTTATTTCCTCCATTTATGACCGTCCCAAATATTTCCCGTCTCTTGTGTCAACTTTTAAAACATCTCCGACTTTTGTAAAAAATGGGACAGACGGAATTGTATAACCCGTTTCTACGGTAGCAGGCTTTCCTCCGGAGACGGTATTTCCTTTAAATTCCGGAGTTGTTTCTGTCACTTTCAAGTCTACAGAGGCAGGCAGTGTTATATCCAGTGCCTCTTCTTCATGAAAAGCGATGTTTACAATAAAGCCTTCTTTTATAAATCGTTCCGTCCCGCCAAGCTGTTCTTTTTTAAGTTCAATTTGGTTAAAGGTTTCCTGATCCATAAAGTGGTATTTTTCGCCGTCGTTATATAAGTATTGCATGGGGCGGTATTCAATGTGTATCTTTTCCAGTTTCACGCCTACATTAAAGGTTTCTTCTATAATAGCTCCGGTGCGAAGATTTTTCATTTTAAGCCGAATTCTAGCCTGTTGAGCCCATTTTATGTGGTTATATTCCACGCAACGGAAGATATCACCTTTATATTCAAAAGTATTTCCTTGTCTTATTTCTGTTATAGATACTGCCATGATTTAATGTCCAATAGTTATTTTATAATATTACTATTTATAGAGGGGTTTTGCAATGATGAGATGCTGCAAAATCATAACGCCTGTCTTGTTATAAACAGGCGTTGATTTGATATAAAATTTAACCTTCTTTGTTTAAGGCTTTAATTAATGCCTCTATTGCTGAATATTCGAGATCAGTTCTTTGCGCCAAAGCTTCTGCAGAGGGATTATAGAAACATACGACAGCTTCTCGCAAGTGGTTGCTATTTGAACTGCTTACTGCGGCCTCCAGTATTGTTTCAATTGGTACATTCTTTTTATATAGAGCTTCAACTGCTGCCATAATAATACATCTAACAGAATATCTTTTTAACAGGTATTTGCTTTTAATAATTTCTAAAAGAATAACAGTGGAAACTAAGCCCGATTTTATTGCTTCTATTTGAATATCGACCATCGGACTTCTTACCGCGGCTTCCATGAATTCGATGTTTGAAACTCCAAGCTGCTCGAATAAAGGAACTTTACTTTTGCGAAAAAAGATACCGCGAATCCAGTCTTTTATGGGGTTTTCATAATTTTTAATTTCTAATGTTGCTGAAGCCCGTAAAAAAGCAGCCTTAGATTTTGACTTTATTTCTTCAGGGCTTACATTCCTTGTTGCTAGCACTTCATTAGCATCTCTTGCTATTTTTGACATGCCAAAATGATAGAGTGAAGATAAGAAAAGTAGATCTTCAACGGAAACATCTGGCGATGCAAGAGCGACCTCCCATAGCTGTATGTCGTTTTGTTTGACCAATAATGATGCTTCTTCTTGTGTAATTGTTGAAGTCCTGGTTTTTAGAGCAAGATATATTCTGCTTTTATCGGGGTTGCTTGCTGCGTTGTAAATAGTCGATACATCTTTTATTTCAATAGAACTACACCAGCGGACTAAATTATCCCATGCAATAATTTGAACGAGACTATCAGTAGATTTCTTGACTAAATGCATTAATTCGTTCATTGGAGTTCTTTCACAGCGAGCGGCTATTAAGTTTAGCAGGCACTGATCACTTTTTGCCATTGCTATTAAATCGCTTTCAGTTGCTTCAGCAACACGATCTTTTAGCTTGTCACATATAATCTTTTCTGATAACTTAATAAGGGTTGGTATTGTGGTTTGACTGGAATCAGCAGCTATTTCCATTATCGCCTCATAAGGACTTTGCGCCGCACTCTCCATAATTGTTTCTTCTGAAACATTTCTTTTTTTTAGGTTGTTAATTGCTGTTAAAGCAATTTCAGGGAATGCTGTGCGTACAAGCCTTAATAATCCTCCATTTTTTATCTCTTTATGGTTAACTCTTGCCATTTGTATGGTTGGAACAGGGAGTCTCTGTCCGTTTCTTATTATGTTGGGAATGATGCTTTTCCTTATTGCTGATGATACCCTTGGTGTTATTGGTGTTATCATTATTATCAATGCCTCCTGTTTATTTGTATATCCCTCGAAATGAAATTCAGAGAATTTCACCCTATTTTTATTTTACCTGACTTGTTGTAAAATGCTCTCATGAATAAAATAGCTATAATCGGTTTAGGGTTAATCGGAGGATCGCTTGCTTTATCATTAAGAAAAGCGGGTTTTTATGTTGTTGGGATCGCAAGGAGAGGGGAGACTGTTGAAAAAGCGAAAAATAGCGGAGCAATTGATGAGGGTTCATGCGATATAAAAGATATTTCAGATGCTGATTTTGTTTTTATCTGTACGCCGATCAGTCTTATTATCCCAATATTAAAAGAAACGACTCCTTATTTAAAAAAGGGAGCCATTGTTTCTGATGTTGGGTCTACAAAACAGGAAATAGTCTCTCAAGCTGAAAAACTAATGCCCAAAGGGAGATATTTTGTCGGCGGACATCCGATGACAGGAAAAGAAAAGGTTAAATTTGAAGAAGCAGAAGACGGATTGTTCAAAGATAAAATTTGGATGTTGATTAAAACTTCTAAAACAAGAACAAACGCTATTTCTCGCCTTGAAAATATTATATTAACTACAGGCGCAAAAATCTTGTACCTTGATCCAAAGAAGCATGATCTTGTTGTAGCTGCCATAAGCCATATGCCGCTGGCTGTCGCGGTTTCTCTCATAAATACGGTGGAATCCCAAACTGAAAAAACTTTAATGCTCTATTGTGCCGCGTCCGGATTTCGTGATACAACCAGAATTGCTTCTGGCGACCCTCTTCTTGGCGTTGATATGTTTATGACTAACAAAAAAGCTGTTTTAAGGATGATAAAAGCATTTAAGGTGTCACTTGCCACTCTTGAGAAACTTATAAAAAAAGAAGAAATTGACGCTGTAAAAAAAGAGCTTGAAAGAGCTAAAACTGCTAGAGACGGAAGCCCTAGTTAATTGACTTTAATGCTCCCCGTGAAAATCAATTGAAAGTTGAATTGAGTCAGTTACTTCCCTTCTTTTTTGAGATAAAATCATGTAAATAATAGATTTGTTTTTCTTATATAAAAGGGGTTGCTTAAAATGGAAATAATAAAAGTTGGGGATAAGGCTCCTTTATTTGCGTTGATAGATCAAAATGGGAATAATATTAAATTATCCCAATTTATAGGAAAAAAAGTTTTGCTTTCTTTCCATCCATTGGCTTGGACATCTGTTTGTTCAATACAAATGCAGTCTTTGGAAAAAAATTATGATCGTTTTAATAAATTAAACACTGTTCCTTTGGGAATAAGCATTGATTCACAGCCGTCAAAAGAAGCGTGGTCAAAAAACCTTAGAATAAACAGGACGCGCTTGCTTGCTGATTTTTGGGCGCATGGGGACTTGGCCAAGAAACTGGGAATTTTTGATGAAAAAACGGGGGTTTCAAAACGTGCCAATATATTAATAGATGAAACAGGCATTGTTAAATGGATAAAAGTATATCCAAATAAAGAAATCCCCGACACTGAAGAAATTTTTAATTTTTTGTCCGGCGACAATTAATATAAAACAAAAAACTACTTCTTCTCTTCATCATCCTTCTTCATTTCGTAGTCGGCGTCAATTGTTTTGCCGTCATTATCTTTTTTGGCTTCTTGTCCTGTATCTTGTCCCTGAGCTCCTTCTGGTTGTCCTTCCGGAGCTTGTGCTTTGTAAAGCTGTTCAGACATCGCGTAAACTTCTTTTTGGAGCTTTTCAAGCTGCTCTTTTATCTTAGAAGAGTCAGTCCCCTTTAAAACCTCTTTCATTTCGTTTATCTCTTTCTCAACTTTTTCCTTTGTCGCCGCGTCGACTTTGTCGCCTGAATCTTTTAAGGTTTTTTCGACGGTATAAACCATCCCATCCGCCTGGTTGCGAAGATCTATTTCTTCTCTTTTCTTTTTATCTTCTGTTTCGTGTGCGGATGCCTCTTTTTTCATTTTTTCGATGTCATCTTTTGAAAGTCCGGAAGAGGCTGTTATCGTAATCTTTTGCTCTTTTCCTGTTCCTTTATCTCTTGCGGAGACGTTGACAATTCCATTGGCATCTATATCAAAGGTAACTTCGACTTGCGGAATCCCCCTTGGCGCCGGAGGAATCCCTTCCAGATGAAAACGGCCAAGAGATCTGTTGTCGTTTGCCATTGGACGTTCTCCCTGCAATACATGTACTTCGACCGAGGTTTGTCCGTCGGCCGCGGTTGAAAACACTTGTGATTTCTTTGTAGGAATGGTTGTGTTTTTTTCAATCAAAGGAGTCATAACCCCGCCCAGCGTTTCAATCCCAAGCGTTAGCGGTGTTACATCCAAAAGAACCATATCTGTCCCAAAGTCTCCTGCCAAAACACCGCCTTGAATTGCGGCGCCTATTGCTACCACTTCATCAGGGTTTACCCCCTTATGAGGCTCTTTTCCAAAAAAACTTTTTACCGTTTCCTGGACTTTTGGCATCCTTGTCTGTCCGCCAACTAAAATAACTTCGTTTATTTCGTTTGTTGACAACCCCGCATCGGCAAGAGCCTGCTTGCATGGCGCGAGTGTCCTTTCTACTAAAGTTGCTACAATTTGTTCAAGTTTGGCTCTTGTCAGTTTTACCACCAGATGTTTTGGTCCTGACGCGTCTGCCGTGATAAAAGGGAGATTGATTTCTGTTTCCGTTGTTGTAGAGAGCTCTATTTTTGCTTTTTCCGCTGATTCTTTAAATCTTTGAAGAGCCATTTTATCTTTTGATAAATCCATGCCGGTATCTTTTTTAAATTCATCAAGAAGCCATTCGATAATTGTGTGGTCAAAATTATCTCCTCCCAGATGCGTATCTCCGTTTGTCGCTTTAACCTCAAAAACACCATCTCCAAGCTCAAGAATTGATATGTCAAAAGTGCCTCCACCAAGGTCATATATAGCAATCTTTTCATTTTTTTTCTTATCCATACCATAAGCAAGCGAAGCGGCTGTAGGTTCGTTAATAATACGCACAACTTCAAGCCCCGCGATTGTCCCCGCGTCTTTGGTTGCCTGGCGTTGAGAATCGTTAAAATAGGCCGGAACAGTAATTACGGCCTTCTTAACAGGTTCGCCAAGAAAATCTTCCGCTGACTTTTTTAGCTTTTGGAGTATGATTGCCGAAATTTCGGGCGGGGTATATTGTTTTCCTGAAATTTCAACCGAGGCCGCGTTATTTCTTCCCGCTACGACCTTATAGGGGATATGTTTTGTCTCTTCTGTTATTTCGTTAAAAAGCCTTCCCATAAATCTTTTTATAGAAAATATCGTATTTTCAGGATGGGTTATCGCCTGTCTTTTGGCGACTTGTCCTACGATTCGCTCGCCCTCTTTTGGGAAAGAAACTATCGATGGGGTGGTGCGTCCCCCTTCAGAATTTGGAATTACGACCGCTTCCCCTCCCGACATTACTGCCACGCAGGAATTTGTAGTCCCCAAATCTATTCCTATGATTTTTTCTTTTGCCATTTTATTTTCCCCCTTTTTCGGCCGAGACAATTACCATTGCCGGCCTTATTAATTTTTCGTTTAGTATATATCCCTTTCGCAATTCCTGAATAATTGTATTTTCAGGCTTATCTGACTCCTGTTTGCTCATAGCTTCATGGAAATGAGGGTCATACGGCTTATCCAGAGATTCAATCTCTTGTACCCCTAATTTTAAAAGAGTATCTATCATCTGTTTTTTTACAAGTTCTATGCCTTTTATGATGTTTTCATCATTTGACTTTTTTGCAGAGGCGATAGCGTGATCAAAACAATCCAATACCGGAAGCAGTTCGCAGATAAGGGTTTCATTGCCGAATTTCAGAAGATCTTCTTTTTCTTTTGATATTCGTTTTTTGTAATTGTCAAAATCGGCAAGGGTTCTCAAGAATTTATCTTTTAACTCTTTATTTTCATTTTCTTTTTTAATGATTTCTTCTTTTAAAGCCTCAAGATCATTTTGAACAGTGGTTAATTCCTCTTCTGTATTTTCTTCCTTTTGCATTTCGTCTCTTGTTTCTTGTTCGTCAGACATCAAAAACCCTCCCCATTAATCAAAGTTTCCATTTCTTCAGAAATTTGCCTTAAAACAGAAGTAACCCTATTGTAGTCCATTCTTGTAGGCCCTATTATTCCTATAGCGCACGGATCAAACCCTCTTAGGTTGTGATGCGCCACAACAATAGAAAGATCTTTCATATGTTTAAATTTATTTTCATGTCCTATATGAATTGTTAAAGGCTCAAATTTTGAATATTCTTCCAGTATCCTGCAAATTAATTGTTCATGTTCCAGCGTTTCTATGACATTTTTTATGTTTTCCACGCTTTGAAACTCAGGCTGGTTTAATATCTTTGAAATACCTGATGACATTGTCCTTTCTTTTTTCCCAAAAGAGACAAATACTGTTGCATAGTTTAAAAGCGAGGAAAGCATTTTAAGAGAGCCTCTCATTATTTCTTCAATTCCTCTTCCTATTTTTTTTATACCGCTTTTTATTAAAGTAATTTCCCTGCCTGATATTTTTTTTGTTTCCATAATATTGTCTATATAATATCTATAGCCATTATCTGTCGGGATTCTTCCTGAGCTTGTATGCGGATGTGTTATGTAGCCGCATTGTTCGAGCTCCTGCATTTCATTGCGTACAGTAGCAGGAGAGATGGATTTTAGGTAATGTTTTGTAATTGTAAAAGAGCCAACAGGTTCCGCGGTGTTTATATAGTCTTCTACCACGGCTCCTAAAATCTCTCTTTTTCTTTCGGTAATTTGGTCTTTTGTCATAGTTTAGCACTCCAAGCTATTGAGTGCTAATTTTAACATTTTTGCCATGGCGTGTCAATGGGTGGAAACTGATTTTTCTTGCTTTTAAACCTACATAAATTCCTCAAAAATCAATGTTTCATTTTTTTTAATGTTTCAGGGAAATTTTTATCGTAAAAAATCGCGGAACCTGCTACCAGAATAGTTGCTCCGGCAGATATTGCTTTTGGAGCTGTTTCTAGGTTGATTCCCCCGTCTACTTCTATGTCAACTTTTACATTTTGCTTATTGATTTCATCTTTTAATCTTTTTATTTTCGGCAAAACTTCCGGCATAAATTTTTGAGCTTCAAATCCGGGGTTAACAGACATTATTAGAACCATTACTATATCATTTAAAATGTTGAAGATATTTTCAACCGGAGTTCCCGGGTTGACGACAACTCCTGGCTTTACCCCGTTTTGTTTTATAAGTTCGATGTCTTCCTTAAGGTTTTTTGACGCTTCAACGTGTATTGTTATGATATCTGCCCCTGCTCTCGCGAAATCAGGGATGAATCGGTCGGGATTTTCTATCATAAGGTGTACATCCAAAGGGAGTTTTGTGATTTTTCGGCATGCTTTTACTATTAACGGGCCTATTGTTATATTTGGAACAAAATGGCCGTCCATTACGTCCACATGTATCATGTCCGCGCCGGCCTCTTCGACTTTTTTTATTTCTTTTTCCAGATTACAAAAATCAGCGGACAATATTGATGGCGCTATTTTAATCATTGCTGCCCGTCTCCTCATTATTTAATTCTTCACTTACGCTTATTGGCGATGGAATTGAAATTTCTACAGGGCTTCCTATTGTAACAGAAATAATCCTCCCTGATTTTACTATTTTCCCAGGTTCAGGGCGCTGGTTTGTAACAAGCTTTGGCTCTTTGTCCATTTCCGTTATTTTTATTTTAAGACCCATGTTTTCTATTCGGGAGACGGCTTCATTTTTGCTAAGACCAATAACATCGGGAACCATAGTTTCCGGAATCGCATTGAAATATGTAAAATAAAAATATCCGACAAAAAAGGGGAGTATAATAATTGCCATTATAATTCCTATGAAACGAACAGGATTTTTGATGTGTAGTTTTAGGACTATATATAATAGAATAACGGCCACAATAAAAAGAAATATGAAATATGTTAAAAGGGTACTATACATTTTTACACCTCTAGGCCATTTATGGCTCCCATATTAAACAACAAGGTAAAGCTTTTATTTTCCTGTAAAAAGAGAGCTGATAATCGCGTATACAACGCCGGCAAAAGCCGCCAATAAAATTACTTTTGCTATAAAAAAGCTTTTTTCTCTTTCCTGCTTTATGATATGAGTTTCTTTTTCTTCGGGGTTTGGTGTGTTTTCCAGCTCAATCGCCGGGAATTCAATATTTTGTGAAAAATCAATTATTGCTTTGTTTTTTAAACTCTCTGATAATTCTGAAATAGTTTTAAATCTTAAAAGCGGATCAGGATCCAATGCTTTTTGGATTATATCTTTCTGGTATTTTGGTAAATTTGACGGGAGAGTAAATTTCCCCTGTAATTTTTCTAGTTGTGAACGAAACGGGGGATTAAAAGCCAGCATTTTATAAAGAAGCATTCCAACTGCGAAAATATCGGATGAAAAAGAAGTATGTTGTCCTGATATTTCTTCGGGAGACAATGTTTCTTCGTTTTCAACTATTGCCAAAGCTTTTTGCGCCGGAGATTCTTTTATTTCTCCTTCTATAACAAAGTCGGTTACTTTGGCTCCTTTTTCATCGATAAGGATGTTATTGTCAGATAAGGCTCCATGAACGATTCCTCTTTTGTGGGCCGCGTTTAGAGCTTCGCAGATTTGAAGCGTAAAAGTTTCCGCGTCTTCCGCGGAAAGCGATTTGGCCTTTATTAAATCTTTCAGAGGGCGTCCTTTTATGAAATGGCGGACGTAATAAAATCCCTGCCAACCGTAGTCCCCGTCCAGAAGTTTGACGATGCGGGGATGGATTTCGCCCTGAAGAACTTTTACTTTTTGTTTCATGTTTTTGATTAGAGGAGAATTAAGCGTTCCCCGCTTATAAATTTTTATAATTACGGGGTGTTCCCCCGAAAGGGTTGTTCCGTCGTATGTAAGAGAAAAGAAATTCTCGCCGATTTTTTTACCGGTTTTAAATTTACTTTTTAACAGGCGATCCATTTGAACCAATTATAGCATTTGCGGGGAGTTTGTATCTATACTAAAAATGTCTGTAGAAATAATGAAATTTCATAAGTCATTTATCGAAAAAGATACAGTGGGTACATGTTTTGAGTCTTATAAGGAGTGATGGACAAATGATGAATAAAATAAGTGGTTTAGGAAGGCCTGTAAAATTAGCTGTTATTGCTAATGCAAAAGACTTGCACGGGCAAGGGGGATTGAATTCCGATGCGCATTTTACTGCAATGCTGGGTATGTTTAACAGCCAAGGTATTGAAGTAATTACTTCTTGGGGGGAACTTCCTGGAGATGATATTGCTACATATAATCGCCAGATATATCACGCTGATTTGTTTCTTGTTGTAGGGAGCAAGGAGTGCGCTATTGATGAAATGGTTGCTTTCCAGGCAGCCTTGGAAACTGCGGATAGAAATAAGCACCTTACATTTGTTAATCGTCGACCTTTTTCTCGGGATAATTGGGTTCCAGACGGAATTCCTAATCGGAAGTGGCTTAGTTCATTAGATGAGAGGGCAAGGATGTCAGCTTGGGAGGAAGTTTATAAAGATATATCGGCAAAATGCCAGGGATTGGAAACAGCTCCTTATCAAAGTGTTTCAGGCTTGGGCGGTCAGTCAGTAGCAAGTTCCACTTCTTCCTTTGCGGCAGCTATTGGGAGAGATACCTCCCCGCAACCAGTCAAGCCAGTTGTGGAAATAGCAAATGATATCTTAATGGGTCTTATTCCTATAGCAGAAGCAGGATTTCCATTTGCGGAAATTATGAATATATCTGTTCTTTCTGATTATGATGGGAATAAATATTCAACTCCTGAGCTTTTTTTCCTGACGGCCAATGATCTTGTACAACGAGGTCAGTTTGATTTATTGCCGGATTTGTTTATAGGAAATACTCGTGAAGTTGTAAGGGAATTAATTAAAAATATTTCTCTTAGAGTTGTTGAAAAAAACAGAGGAGAAGAGTACGGGCGGTCTTCCGCGTATTTAGTCTTAGAAGCTTATTGGGATGGGACAGAAGTAGGCTATAAAGGAAATGATTTACATTTGAGCTTATTAAAGACAAAAACAGAGTCGGCTAGAAATGAGCAAAGAGTAAAGCAGGATGCAGAAGCTCTACAGGCAGACGGATTAAAGCTATTTCAGGCAAAAAATGAATTAACTGAAATTAAAGCAGAGTTTTATAGAAAAGTAGGAGAGGCTAATACAATTAGGCGTCCAGGCCGTGCTGTGAATCAAGTCGTTTCTGTTGATTTTTCTATTGACAGAAAGCATTTTGCTGAGGCTGCTTTTAACCGAAATGTGAAAGCAAATTTGCATTTTTATGTTACAAACAATCCAGAAGAATATCTAGCTTACGCTGCGTTAGAATTTTATAGATATCTTCTTGAGGAAAAAATAGATAAAAATGCTATATCATTTGAATTAGTTGATACCGCTGCCCCTGGCAGAAAATCGTTATATGCATTAAGGATGTGGGTGGACTTGCATTATTCTCCTTCTGTTGGAAGTCTTTCTCCTGTTGCGGAGGTTTTGCCACCTTCTAGGCCTGTGCCTAAAATACAACGGCAAATTGCAGTTGTTGTAAATAAAGGGATAGATTCAAGAATTTTAGATAAAGTTTTGGAAAGCTTTGGCAATCGGGCATCGCAAGATAACTGGGAACTTCTTTGTTATGAGCTTTCCAGCGATGGAAAGATCAATGTATATGATAGAAATATGTCTCCTAGGGGTACCGCACACATAGATGAATTAATCGATAAAACAGCCGTACGGGTTGTTATTCCTGTTATATCCGAGGGGATGCTTACGCATGGTAATACTTTGATACAGGTGGTACAGGCCAATTCGGAAACAAATATAGTAGCTCCTCTCCTACTTGAGGCTGCAGGCACTCCTAATTATTTAAATAGAGTTAGTTTTTTAAATAGGAAAGGGCAAGTGACAACCCCATTAAAAAGTTCTGGAGATAGGGCTACAGCTTTAGTTGAAATGTCGACAATCTTAGGCAGGTTAATTGACAACTTAAAATCATATACGACAAAATAAAAGGCAGATGCTTACCCCATTATAAAAAATACGCGGCCAAAAAAAACATTCTTGACCGCGCAACCGTAAAACAATATTTTAAACTACTATTTATTTAAATTTTTGCTGCCGCTTTTTTTAGTTCTTTGGCTTTATCCGTATTTTCCCATGGAAGCTTTAATTCGGGCCTGCCAAAATGTCCATATGCCGCAACCTGTTTGTATATAGGTTTTCTTAAGCTCAGATGTTTGATAATTAAACCGGGCCTTAAATCAAAATGGTCGTCTATAAGCTTTGCTATTTTGGTGTCTGCTATCTCTCCTGTGCCAAAAGTGTCAACCATTATGGAAAGAGGCTTTGCTACGCCTATCGCATAAGCAAGCTGTACTTCGCATTTTTTCGCGAGTCCCGCGGCAACAACATTTTTGGCGACCCATCTGGCCGCGTAGGTTCCTGATCTGTCAACCTTGGTTGGATCTTTTCCACTGAAAGCCCCGCCACCATGCCTCGCATATCCGCCATACGTATCAACTATGATTTTTCTGCCGGTAACCCCTGTGTCGCCTTGAGGGCCACCTATTACAAAACGACCTGTCGGGTTGACATAGTATTTAATTTTATCGTCTATCAGTTTTTCGGGAAGGGTGGGGATTATAACCCTTTCTATAATATCGTCTCTTATCTGTTTTGAATCAACTTCAGGAGCGTGTTGCGCAGCAATTAGAACAGTATCGATCCTCACAGGGTTACCATTCTCGTATTCTATGGTAACTTGAGATTTTCCATCGGGTCTAAGATATGACAACTCGCCTGTTTTTCTGACGTCGGCTAACTTTTTTGCCAGCTTATGGGATAGAGTTATCGGAAGAGGCATAAGTTCTTCTGTTTCATCGCAGGCATATCCAAACATAAGTCCTTGATCTCCGGCGCCCAAACCTTCCAGGTCTTCTTTTATTACCTCTCCTCCGCGGATTTCGAGGGCCTTATCAACGCCTCTTGCTATATCTTTGCTTTGTTCTTTTAAAGAAACCAATACGCCGCAGGTTTCATAATCAAACCCGTATTTGGCTCTTGTATAGCCTATGTCTTTTATTGTATTTCGGACTATTTGGGGAATATCAACATAGCAGCCCGTTGTAACCTCTCCTGCCACAACGCAGAGACCGTTTGTTACAAGTGCTTCTACAGCGACCCTTCCAACAGGATCTTTTTCCATTATGGCGTCGAGGATAGAGTCGGAAATTTGATCGCAGACTTTATCAGGATGGCCTTCTGTCACAGATTCAGACGTAAAAAGATAACTTTTTTTCATTTTTATTTCCTCCCTTATAATAAGCGGACCGGTTTTTATATGAAAATAATTTATATTTTATTTAATTATTTAAAATAATAACTTATGAACAGGAGTTTGTCAAATTTTTGGGGGGGTAACTCGAGTTAATGTACAGGAAGAGCCATATGATGGATGAGAATTTCTTTAACCTCATCAATTTTATCGCTTAAATTTGTTTCAACCCTATCTATTTTCTGACCAACCTCATCAATTCTTTTGGATAACCTTATTTCGACCTCATCAATTTTATTGTTTAATGCTTTGATTGCAAAATTGTTTGCTTTTATGGCAAGGCTATTTGTGTCAATTTTTTCCATTAATCTGTCTTCAGTGTTTTGCAGGTCGCTTTTTGAAACGTAATCTTTTTCAAGAATAAGATCAATTTTGGAATTAATGTCTTCCAATATAATTTCAAAATGGTCTTGTGTCATTTTTTTCTTTGCCATATAACTACCCTTTTTGACGCGGGGATTTATTTTCTCATGATTTTTTATAAATTGCAAGATTTAACCTGTTTCTTACGATGATTAGAACGGGAGATGGTGTGTCTTGGCTATTGATCCTATAAATCCAAACAGTATCGGCGCGTATGGAATAAATCGGGCAGGAGTTTCGCTTCCCTATAATCAACTTGGGATTCAGGGAATAAATACTCAGCCTATAGTTATTCCTGAGGGGATAATTTTACGCAAAAAAATAGCAAAAGAGTTTGGCGTTTTTATTGTTGATTCCGATGTTAAATTTTCAGCCATTGAGGTTGCGATAATTGGTGAGACTCTTGAGGAGATTCAAAAAAAGAAACGCCAGCATTTGATGGGAGTTAAGCAGATTATCAAGAACCGCGAACATCGGATTCGTTTGCTTTCTGGATTAAGAATTGACGCGGGAGGGGCTTATGACGCGGATAGCAAACGAGTTTATATTTTTGACAATACCGAACCTCAGGAGATCCCCCAAGTTTTGGTGCATGAGGTGGGACATGCAGTTTCTCATTTTAACCTTGAGTTTAAAGAGTTTATGGAGTTTGTTAAAAAAGCCGGCTATAATATGAGTGAATTTAGAAAGTTTTTTATTCCGGGAAATAAACTGCATCAGATCGGATTAAAAAAAGTCGATTTGGATAAAGAAGACTGGGAATCTGTAATAGATCGGTTTACCATGAAATCGCTTGCCATGAACAGTGATGTTTTTGGCGAGATTGTTTTAAAGCTTAGCAAGGACAAAAAGCACCCAATGGACGAAAACCCGCTTGAGGCCTTTGCGTGGGCCTATGAATGGTATGTCAATCAAAACCCCAAATTCCGCAGAATTGCCAATAAAGCAGCTTTATTGGGCGATTATACGTTTTTGAGAAAATATGGGTTTATGCAAAAAGAGGTCTTTGATGAAGGTTAGTGTTTTGTGCCATAATATAAAAAATAACTATGGACAAAGACAAAATAAAAAATAATTTTTCAAAAAGCGCCCCAACTTATGATCAATATGCTGATATCCAGAAAGAAATGATAGCGGCTCTTTTGAGTAATTTGTCTTTTGCATTTCAAAACATATTAGATGTAGGATGTGGAACAGGCTTTTCTACTATAGAAGCCTCAAAAAAATTTCCTGAGGCTAAAGTGACTGGGATAGATATAGCTCCCGGAATGATTAAACAGGCCTCTTTGGGGAAAAGGGGAAATAATAATATCGATTTTATGCTTGGCGATGGAGAAGAAATTCCTCTAGAAGACTCGCAATTTGATCTTGTCATATCAAATGCTTCAATGCAATGGATGAATTGCGAAAAATTTTTTCTGGAAATCGCGCGCGTTTTACAGCCAAAAGGGACTTTTTGCTTTTCTACCTACGGGCCTGCGACTTTTTGCGAATTAAAACAGGCCGGTTTTTCTGTCAATAATTTTTTGCCTAAAGAAAAACTTTACGGGCTTTTATCTTCTTGTTTTGATGAAATATCAATTAATAAGATGATAGTAAAGAAAAAATATCAGAGCATATTTGACTTGTTTGCGTATCTTAAAGGTATAGGCGCAAGATATTCTTTTGGAGCAAAAAACAAGGGGCTTTTTACTAAAAGCAAGATAGCTTCTTTATTTCCTGATTTTGGTCGTAATATTTGCGTTACTTATGAGATCTATTTTGGAAATTGCCATGGGATAAAAAAACAACTTTACCCTTTAATCGGAAATTGATATAATCTAAAGCCAATGGCAAAAGGTGTAATTAATAAAACAAACGAAAAAATTCTTTTATTGGAAGATGATCCTGAAATTGCAGAAAAGATTGTAGATGCTTTGCCTGATTATGAAATAACCACTGTTGCAGAAAGCGAAAATTTTCTTCAAAAGGCATCCGGTTTTAAATATGCTCTTATTTTAATTGATTTTGACCTTAAAGAAAAAGACGGATTACTTGTTTTTCGTGACCTTAGACAAATAGTTCCTTCAAATAAAACCATAATGTTTTCTTCGTCAAACAGCATTCCTCTCGCGGTTCAGGCGACTAAGCTTGGCGTCATGGACTTTTTGCGCAAGCCTTTTGACTTTGCTATTTTATCCAAGGCAATAGACAGAGCGGTAAAAACATATGAGATATTTGACCTTGATCTTGCTGGATTAGATGATACAGAGTGGTTAAGAGGGGTTAGCCAGGTAATATCAACCACTCTTGAAAATATCAAACGTTTTGCTATCGGAACAACTGATCTGGCAATATGTTCTGAAAAAGGCATTAACAGAGAAAATATCGCGAAGCTTTTGCATAGGCACGGGAAAAATTCAGATAGGCGTTTTGCTTTGATTGATCTTACTTCGTTTGATAAAGATGTTTCCGAATCTCATTTTTTTCTTACATTAAAAGAACTTCTTTCTTCTTCAGACGAGGAAGAATTTTACAATAAAAGCAATCTTCCCGGTACTATTTTTCTCTCCGGGATTGAATTTATTCCTGACGCTTTTCGCATGAGCGTGATTCAATTCATCAAAAACAAAAAAAGCCCTATAAGAATAATTTTGTCCGGAAATAATAGAGAGCTTTTTTCGGGATTTGAAATTTTTCAATTGCCAACTCTTCGGTCCCGCCGCGAAGATATCCCTATTATTGCGTTATCCTATCTTAAAAAATATACACCTCAGATTAAATATATTGCGCCTGAAGTCTTTGATTTTTTGATGTATTACGATTTTCCGGGCAACTATGATGAATTAAGGGATTTAATTCAAATTGCAGCTTCGCGCTTCCCGGGGTCTGAAGTTTTAAATTTCAAAAACTTGCCTGTTGATCTTTCATTTTTTAAAAACGTAATACAGAATAAAATTTTTGCGCATCAAAAATATAGCCTGAACGAAGTAAGAGCCAGGTTTGAAAAAGGGCTGATAGAAATTGTTATGGAAAAAGTCAACCAAAACCCTAATGTCGCGGGACGATTTTTAGATATACCTCATGCAGTATTTTCTGAAAGGATTAAGACTCTAGGGCTTCTTGAATAAACTCTTCCGCTGTTTTTTTGTCTTTGCATTCTGCAAATATCCTAATTATCGGTTCAGTATTTGAGGCTCTTAAATGAAGCCATCCGATTTTTCTGATTACTTTTACTCCTTCTGTTAAATCCAAAGAATCTTTTTGAAATTTCAACTTTGAGTTTTCCAGAAAATCGAGAGCTTCGCGGGAAGAATCGCAGGTTATCTTCTTTTTTATGAGCACGTACTCTGGAATAGCCCCAACAAGTTCACTTATTTTATTTTTTTGATTCGCAAGATACATTAAAATAAGCGCTATGCCTGATAAACTGTCCCTGTTAAATCCGACCTTTGGATAGATTACCCCCCCATTCCCTTCTCCTCCTATAAGCGCTTTTTTTGCTTTAATTTCTTCCGCGACATGCACTTCCCCGATTTTTGTGCGTATGACGACAGCTCCAAATTCGCGCGCTATATGGTCGATTGCCGAAGTTGTAGAAAGGTTTGTAACCACTATTCTTCTTGATGAAGAAGTTGTTTGGAGGATGTATTTTACAGATAAAGCCAAAGTATATTCCTCTGATACAGGAACCCCTGTTTCTGTCACAATTGCAAGCCTGTCCGCGTCCGGATCCTGGGCAAACCCAATATCGGCTCCTTCTTTTTTTACAATGGCGGCAAGTTCTGTCAAATTCTCAGGCGTTGGCTCTGCTCCTCTCGGGAAAAGTTTTTTTGTGTTGGTATTAAGTTCAATGACAATACATCCGAGCTCTTTTAAGAGAAGGGGAGTTATTACAGATCCGGCGCCATTGCATGAATCTATAACTACTTTGAATTTTGCCTTGCGTATTTTTTTTGGATCTATAGCTTTTAGTATTTTATTTATATGAATTTCCGATGCTTTGTTGTAAGTTTTTGCGCTTCCGCCCGGAGCTTCTTCAAATGTTTTGTTTTCATAAATTTCTAAAAGCTTTTTTGTCTGTTGAGAATTCAAGAAGATCCCGTCCTTGCGTATAAATTTCAACCCATTCCATGGCTCAGGATTATGGGAAGCAGTTACAACAAGCCCCCCCTGAGCCTGTAGTTCTCTAACGACAATTCCAACCGTTGGGGTTGTTGCTACCCCCAAATCTATGACTTTGCAGCCAGAGGACAATAAGCCTTGAAGAACAATTCCTTTTATAAATTCAGAAGAAGATCTTGTATCTGTGCCTACGACAATTGTTTCTCCCTGCATGTAAGTTCCAAACGCTTTTGCAAAATTAAGGCATACTTCTGGAGTTAACGAGTCAGGCACCATTCCACGTATCCCTGAAATTGAAATTTTTAACATAATCTTGAATTATTATAACAGTTTGTTATACTATGTGTCCATGTCCATAATTTTTGGCGCAATAATGCCTCATCCTCCTATTCTTATCCCTGAAATCGGAGGCGAAAGAATAAAAGAGGCTAAGTGTTCAGAAAAGTCTTTACATGAAATTTCAAGCCTCATAAAGAGCAAAGACTTTGATACGTTAATTGTAATAACTCCTCATGGCGCTGTTTCCAGTGTCGCACTGCCTGTATATGGCAGCCCTGTATTTGACGGGGATTTTTCGGCATTTGGAGCTCCCGAAGTTTCGTTTCATTTTAAAGGGGATACCGAACTTGCGCTTGCCATAGTAAAAAATAATCCTGAAAATACGGCAAGAATTCCTGAAACAATTCTTGACCATGGAGCCCTTGTTCCGTTATATTTTATTGCGAAAGCTGGAATCCACAAACCGATTCTTCCGATAGCGATAGCTTTTTTATCTTTAAAGCAGCTATTTTTCTATGGAAAAATGATCGCGCAGGCGGCCGAAAAACTTAATCGTCGGGTTGTAATTATAGCTTCAGCGGACATGTCTCATCGCTTAACAAAAGAGGCTCCTTCGGGCTATCACCCGAGCGGAAAAGAATTTGATGAAAAACTTGTTGATCTCATAAAAAAATATGATGTTAAAAAAATACTTGATTTTCCTGTTGGACTTGCTTCTTCTGCGGGACAGGATGCCTTGTGGTCTATTGCCCTTCTTCTTGGGGCTATAGATGGGATTAATTTAAAGCAGGAAGTTTTGTCATACGAAGGGCCTTTTGGTGTAGGGTACATGGTGGCAAAATTTGAATAAAATAGTTGAATTGGCAAGAAATGCAATAGAACTTTATGTGAAAGAGAAAAAGAAACTTTTGCCCGATAAAAAACTTTTATCGGAGATTAAGGGAGTTGCAGGCGTTTTTGTTTCTATAAAAAAAGACAATGCTCTTAGAGGCTGCATTGGGACTTTTGCCCCTACTACCGATAGTATTGTGGAAGAGATTATTCGAAATGCTATAGAGGCTGCGACCTTTGATCCGCGGTTTCCTCCAGTAACAAAAGAAGAGCTGCCATATCTTAAGATTTCTGTAGATATCTTAACTGATCCTGTTCCTGTTCATAGTGTTTCTGAATTGGATTCAAAACGTTTTGGTGTTATAGTAAAAGCTCAAATGAGGCGCGGCTTGCTTCTCCCTGATTTAGAAGGAGTCAACACGCCGGAAGAACAAATTGAAATTTGCAGGCGCAAGGGCGGAATAGGGAAAGACGAAGCTGTTGAATTGTTTAAGTTTGAAGTCAAGAGATACAAATAATCCAAAAAACGCGGTTGAACAAATAGTTCATTTAGAAGATAGTAAAAGGAGCAAATAAATCATGAAATCAAAAATCATCTTTTTCGTCTTTTGCTTCTTGGTATTTTTTCAGTCGTTTAGTTTTGCTGTGACGCTGACTGTAACAAACTGTGCCGACAGCGGCGCTGGGTCATTGCGGCAGGCGTTGACGGATGTTACGACGGGGGATGCCATAGAGTTTAATATACCGTGGGATACAACCGCGTCGACGGGGGAATACTCGGCGGGGGTTGTGACAAACGAAGCAGGGAGCAATAAATGGTTTAGGATAATAGTTAATTCCGAATTGCCTATGATAAGTAAAAATAATATATACATAAAAGGATTTAGCCAGCCTACAAGCGAGGGAAACAATAACGCGTTGGGGCCGGAGGTGGAGATAAGGGGTACTGCAGGAGAAATAGATGGACTAATGTTAAGTGGTGCTAGCAATTGCACAATAGAGGGGCTAGTGATAGTTAATTTTTCAGGTATTCATATTGCCCAAAGTGGCATACAAATATTTGATGGGAATAGAAATGTTATAAAATCATGCTATGTAGGCGTAACTGCTTCAGGCGAGGGGATATGTGGAAATTATTATGGAATAACAATTCAAGGTAACAGTACTTTTAACATTATAGGAGGGATAAATCAAAGTGAAAGGAATATAATTTCAGGCAACAGCTCGGGACTGTTAATTAGCTCAAACAGTAATGAAGTTTTTGGAAATTATATTGGAACATCAGCCTCAGGATATTTCTCTGTGGCTAACTATATTGGAATAAACCTAAATGATGGGGATAGTAATATAATAGGAAATGGGATGGAAAATGGAAGGAATATAATTTCAGGCAATAGGACAGGGATTTTTATGGCAGATGTAGTAGGGAATGAGGTGTCAGGTAATTACATAGGCGTCAACCCAGATGGGATTACAAATCTTACTAACTCACAATGCGGCATTTTACTGCCAAGCTATGTCAATAATGCTAGAAATAACATTATAGGCCCTAGAAATTTAATTGCTTGTAATGGAAGCGGTGAATCCCTTGGTGGAATTTATATTGATAATGTTTCACATATAAACAACAAAATCACGCAAAATTCTATATATTCTAATTACAACAAGGGAATAACCTTAAAAAATAGTGCTAATCAAAACATCCCAACTCCCGAGATAACATCCGTGACATACGCAGGAACAAGTGAGATGTTAAATATAACAGGAACAGGCACATCAAATGCTGTTGTAGAAATCTTTAAAGCATCTGGGAATCAAGGGAGATATTATCTTGGAAGCGTTGAATCTAATTCGTTGGGAAGTTTTGAGACAACACTAGATATCTCGTCAAGCGGAGTAATATTTATAACAGGAGAAACCGTAACTGTAACACAAACGGATGCGAGCAATAATACAAGTGAATTTAGCAGTACGAGAGAGGTGACAATAACATCAATTGCAGCAACCCCAACATCAGAGCCAACCCCAGAGCCAGAACCGGAACCTACTCCAACCACAGAAACAACCTCCCACGCAACGCAGGAGTTTAGCGACAGTAGTTTGGGAGTTGCAGTGACAATTCCGGCAAATGCTGTATCTTCAAGTTTAGAAGTAACAATTGTGGAAATAACACAGCCTGTCAATCCTCCAACAGGATTTAAAATCGGAGGAAAGATGATAAGCCTTACAAGCAGTCCAACATCAGAGTTTTTGAATCCGGTGACCGTAACTATTTCAATAGAGAGCGGAACAAATAACCCAAAAGTATATTATTGGGATGCAACAACATCAAGCTGGAGTACAAGAGGAATAACAATCGTGTCGTATACGACAAACAGCGTAACATTTACAACAACCCATTTTACAACGTTTGTGCCAATGGGGATAACAACAGAAAATAGTTTCAGGTTTGGACCAAATCCATACAATCCAAACAATGGGAGCGCAAGAATCTGGTATTGGCTGAGCAGTTCCGCGGATACAACGATATATATAATGAACATGAATGGAGTTTTGGTTTGGAAGAGTACGTATCCATCAGGAACAAACGGAGGACAAGCAGGCGAGAATAATGTAGAATTTAACGGCAAGAATTCATGGGGTGACACATTAGGAAATGGCGCGTATTTGTTTAAGGTTGTCCAGGGAGGCAGGGTTGTCGGGGGAGGGAAGATCGCGGTGATAAGGTAGGGGCGTATCGCGATACGCCCGTACAGGGGATCGCATCGCGATACGCCCGTACAGGGGATCGCATCGCGATACGCCCGTACAGGGGGTCGCATCGCGATACGCCCGTACAAAAAAAAGGAGCTGTCATGATAAAAGTCGGAATTATAGGCGTAGGAGGGTATGCAGGACAAACAGTTCTTTCTTTGCTGCTCAATCATGCCGAGGCGGAAGTTGCTTGGATAATGTCAGGGGATGAAAATAATGGCGTAAAAATTGCGGATCGTTATCCCCATTTAAAAAAAGTTTGTGATCTTGCGTCGGAATCATATGATGATTTACCTGAACTTATTAAAAAAATAGATGTTGTTTTCCTTGCTCTTCCTCACGGGCTTTCCATAAAATATGTTCCTTTAATTATTAACGAAGGCAAAAAAGTTGTCGATCTTGGGGCTGATTATCGATTTAACGATGAAGCGGTTTTTAAAAAGTGGTATAAGCTTGAACATCAGGACAAAAAACTTTTAAAAGAAGCGGTTTTTGGCCTGCCGGAGATCTATGCCAAAGATATCAAAAAAGCGCGGCTGGTAGGGAACCCCGGATGTTATCCGACTGCTTCTATTTTGGGGCTGGCCCCTCTTGTGAAAGAGAAACTAATCAATATTGAATCTATTATTATTGACGCGAAATCGGGGATTTCCGGCGCGGGGAGAGGCTTATCGCTTAAAACCCATTTTTGTGAAAGGGACGAAGGGGTTGTTCCATATTCTGTTAACAATCATCGCCATATGGGGGAAATTAATTATCAATTAAGCAAGATAGGAGGGGAAAATATCAGCACAACTTTTACTCCGCATCTTATTCCCATGAACCGAGGGATACTTGCTACTGTGTACGCAAGAATGTCCAATGTCCAATGTTCAATATCCAATGTTTTAGAAAGTTACAAAGAATTTTACTCCGATGTGCCGTTTGTAAGAGTTTATGAAGCAGGAGAGCCTTGTACTAAAAATGTTTCGGGTACAAATTATTGTGATATAGGAATTTCCATCAATTCCGAGACGAAGACTATAATTGTAATGTCCGTGATTGATAATTTGATAAAAGGAGCCGCGGGTCAGGCTATACAGAATATGAACTTGATGTTTGGTATGGATGAAACATCTGGATTGAAAGGAATTGCATTATTCCCATGAAAAAAACAAAAGGTGGAATCACAGCGCCTCGCGGATTTAAGGCTTCAGGGATTGCGTGCGGAATAAAAAAGTCAGGCAAAAAAGATTTGGCTCTTGTTTGTTCCGATGTGCCGGCAGTTGCGGCGGGAGTTTTTACTACAAACCAATACAAGGCTGCACCCATTATTGTCTCGGAAGAAAATATTAAGTCAGGATTATGTCAGGCTGTTATTGCGAACGCGGGAAACGCAAATTGCGGCACAGGCGAGCAGGGGATTTTGGATGCAAGGAAAACTGCAAGCAGTATCGCAAAGGCATTAAATATTAAATCAAACCATGTTCTTGTTACATCTACAGGCAAGATAGGGGAGGTTTTGCCTATGTCAAAAATAATACATGGGATGCCACTCCTTGTTAAAAAACTTTCAAAAAACGGAAGCTCTTCTGCTGCCGATGCTATCATGACGACTGATCTTAGAAAAAAAGAAATTGCAGTTAAAGTCGGGGATTTTTTTGTGGGTGGCATTGCAAAGGGATCTGGAATGATCCATCCAAATATGGCCACAATGCATGCTTTTATAACAACTGACGCGTTAATAGACAAAAAAAATCTTCAGTCTGTGTTGAAAAGAGCGGTGGATATCTCTTTTAACATGACAACTGTTGACCAATGCATGTCGACAAACGACTGTGTTTTTATTCTTGCCAATGGGCTTTCGAACATAAAGATCGACAACTCTAATATGCGGGAATTCTCAGAAGCTGTTGAATTTGTCTGCAAGTATCTGGCACGGGAAATCGCGCGTGATGGAGAAGGAGCTACAAAGCTTATAACGGTAAAAGTGACAGGGGCGCGTAATGAAAAAGAAGCTAAAATCGCCGCTCGCGCCATTGCTGGATCTGATTTATTAAAATGCGCTGTTTATGGCAACGACAACAATCCGGGCCGCATTTTGGCGGCAGTTGGAGCGACTGGCGCCAAAATTAATCCTGAAAAAATTACGACATCAATGAAATTCCTAAAAAAAGAAGCGATAATTATTTGCGACCTTGGTGCGGGCGCATCGGAATCTTTTGCCTGGGGTTGTGATTTAACCGAAGGATATATAAAAATTAACGCAAGGTATCATACATAATGTTTACTCATTTAATTAAACGTGCCGCGACGGTAATGGAAGCTTTGCCGTACCTGATAAAATTCAGCGGTAAAACTATTGTCATAAAATATGGCGGGGCGGCTATGGAGAACCCCGAGCTTAAAAACGCGGTTATGCGTGATGTTGTCCTTTTAAAATATGCCGGGATGAACCCGATTATTGTCCATGGCGGCGGGCCTGAGATTAACAGGTTCTTAAAACGCAGGAACATAGAAACAGAGTTTGTCCACGGGTTGCGCGTTACGACAAAAGAAGTGATGGAAGTTGTTGAACATGTTTTGGGAAACAGGATAAACGCCGAGATCGTTTCGCTTATTAAGAAAAACGGTGGAAAGGCAAAAGGATTTTTCGGAAAAAAAGGAAGGGTCATTAAGGCGCGGAAACATTTGGCAAAGAATAAAAAGGGAGAGCCAATAGACATTGGCTTTACCGGTGATGTTGCCGGAATTAGATACAGGTTTCTGCAGAAATGGATGAAAATAGGCTATATACCGGTTTTATCTCCTATAGGGGTGGGGAACAAAGGCCAATCTTATAATATTAATGCCGATCAGGCTGCGGAAGCGGTTGCCGTCCATTTAAAGGCGGCCAAATTGATTTTAATGACAAATGTGCGGGGAGTTTTGGATAAGGATGGCGAACTTGTCTCTTCTGTCAATTCCGATAAGGCGGACAGGATGATAAAATTGGGGCACATTTCCGGTGGGATGATACCTAAAATCAAATCAAGCCTGGATGCGATTAAAAACGGAGTAGAAAAAGTCCATATAATTGACGGACGCATCCCTCACGCGATACTTCTTGAAATATTTACCGATCACGGCATTGGGACGATGGTCGAAGAATAAATCCCTTCTGAAATTTCTTTTAGTCTTATGGCAATATCTTTATTGCTTAAAGCTTCATCACAGTTAAGCTTTATTGCTTTGTCAAGTGATTCTATCGCCTCTTGATATTGATTTAACTTTAAATGCGCGACCCCTTTATTGTTCCACGCTTCCGCAAAATTAGGATCAGCTGTCGTTGCTTTCGCATAATAGAAAAGAGCTGCGGCATAATCTTCTTTTTTATAATTAAAATTACCCATAGCAAAAAATATTTGCCCCATATTTTTTTTGGCAGCGGATACAAATCCGGGCTTGTCCGAACATTGTATTATTTTTTCATATAATTTCACAGCATCTCCGTAATGTCCCCGCATATCCATTATCATTGCCATAAAAAAAATCGCGGGAATATAATTTGGCCGAATGGCAAGAGACTGTTTAAAAAAGATTTGAGCTTTAGCCAGATCTCCATTGTTAAGAGCATTTTTCCCTCTTACAGCCAGAATTTCCGCCTCTCTTTGTTTGGGATCTTTTGATGAAAGATCCAGCTCTATTGCATCATAAGGTTGTTTTTGGGGAGAAGCTGGTTCCAGCTTTATCGTATTGGCAGGTATGTTTGCATTGTTATTAAGAATAGAATTAGAAATGGCCATAAGGTTTTTTTCTTATACTTATAACAATATCGACAAGAAAGAGGCCGAATTTCATTTTAAGGTTTTTTTGCTGTTTGAGGCAGAGACTCTTTATCATTAGGAGGGGCAACTGATTTTTTTGCATCCACTATTTGGGGATAACGAACACCTTGTTTGCTTAAACGGTCAATTTCTGTCTGCATTGCCACCATTGTTTCGTTGTCCTGCGCCATCTCTTCAGCCTTTTTATAAGCTGCGAGGGCTTCTTCCTTATTACCGGCTTTTTCGTAACAGGCTGCGATTGTCTGCCAATGATTGGAGGTTAATATAAGTGACAGCATGGTATCTTTTGTTATATTTTGAAAGCTTTTTTCAGCTTCGCGGTAACTTCCGTTATGAAGATTTATCCAACCTGTTGAGTAATACAGATTAAGTTGCACGACGTTTAACATATTGCTTAAATCTTCAGATGAATATCCAAGCATTTCCAGCACTTCCCCCGCATTTGCCTGCATTGCCTTTGCCTCCAGTTCATTTGCTATGCTTGGAAGAGTAAATCCGGCGATTTCGGGAGCAAATCCTATTAATGATCTTAGCGCGATTAGCATTTTATCAGGGTCGACTTCTGCGGGTCCTGTTAAACTTGAAATATTTCCAAAATCTTCCGCTTTTTCATTGTAATAAGCGGCAATAACTTCTCCGTAAGGATCGTTGCTTTGGTGGTAATACTGAGCAAGCATTTTGTATATGGCGGGATCTTTTTTTTCTGAAAGCAGCGCGAAAAGTTTTATTTTCGCGGATTCCCCATCTCCCAGATAAAAAGTTTGACATATGTTTAAAAATTCAATTTGTTTTTCAATTGGTTTTGCGTATGCATATAGTTGATTGCCTGCCGGAAGAGTTTTTATCAATGCAAGGGCGTAGCTTAAATCTTCTATGAATTCATTTATTTCTTTGGTTGTTCTGGGATATGGGAGAGTTGAATCATCTAAAATATATTTTGGAGTTCCTTCTCTTGTATAAAACATTCTGTTTTCGATAAGAACGCTTAAATTTTCGGAGTTTATAATTCTTTCTGTTAATGACTCTATCTTTTGCCGGCAGTCAGCTTCGGCCGTATAATTTTCGGATAGTTTTTCTGCTTTTGCGTATGCAACAAGGGCGTTTGCGGTATCTCCGGTTTTTTCATAACAGTCCGCCATATCCCTATAAATTGAATAATTTGTTGGAGGGGGTAAATAGCTGCTTTCAAAAACAGCCAGCGTATCATTAAAAGAATTAATCGCAGCGGCATAATCTCCTTTGTAATAAGCGATATTTCCTTCTGCGTAAAGCCTGTTTACCAGCGCAAAATCAATGCCATTTCCTGATGTTTCTGGAACTGCAAGCGCAATATCTCCAACTTCTATTGCATTACTTCTGATAGCGTATGCTGTTTGTAAATTGCTTATTTCAGGGAGGGCATAAATATATCCTGTTTTCGGAGTAGTTTCATAACCAAACAGAGATGAATACGCGGTGGAAAAATCGTTTATCGTTGGCTTTTGCCTCAATAGTTTTACGCTTTCTTCCGTGTTTTTCCCTTGAGCCTTGTTTTTATAATAATCAGCAAGTACTTTTCCTGATTCTGTTTTTTCTGCCTGATAGCATTGTGAGATTGCCTGGTATATAGCCGGATCGTTTTTATGCTCTTCAAGCATGGCAAAAAGATCAATTAATGTCCCATTTGTGTCTCCGCTGTCAAGTTTCTTATATATTTCTGCGAGTTTTATATGAGCCTTTGCTACTGTTCTGTAAAAATAGATATCCGGATTATCTTCAGAAAGCGTGCTTGTTAGTTCCAGGACAGACGCTGCGTCTTCTATTATTGCTTCAGCTTCCTCTCTGTTGCCAATTGTTGGCAGTAGGCTTCCTTGCGGACATTTTTGTTTTCCTTCGTTTGTAGTAATTAGCCTGAATTCAACCAGGCGGGCTACATAAGGTGTTTTTATTTCGTAATGTTTTTGAAGGAAAACAGATGCAAGTTGCGGATCTTTTATATTTTGAGCTGCCAAATAATAAACATCGGCATAAATAAGCGTATCGGCTGTTTTTTTATAATAGTCTGCGATGATTTTAACGTCGGTTGTTATTCTTGCTTGAAGATTTTCTATAGAAATTCTTGGAATGTCAGGATCCTCGCTTTTACCCGCCGTGAGTTCTTTTCTTTGAGTGGCTAATTCTTCTGAAGCCCCTTTAATTTCTGATAAAATAATATCCCTTAAAACTTCTTCATCTTCAAGTATTTTGTTATTTTTTGTTGCGGCTATCAGTTTTGCCTTGGCTTCGATGGCCGGGTTTTTAATGATTGCTTTTTCTGCAAGCCGTATTTCTCCTCTGTCTTGTGCAATGGGTTCTATCGGAACCTCCGGAATAATTCTCCATGTTGGATCTCGCGCAACTTTTTCTCTTGTTGCAACCGCTTTTTGCAGCGCGTCAAAAGTTTTGTCTGCCAAAAGCTTATTTCCAATTCGCGAATAACAGGTATTCATTGCCTGCAGGATTTCAACATTTCTTGTTTTTTCAGGTATTTTTTCAAACAGTCTGGCGGTTTTTTTGTAGTTCCCTTTATAATAAGCCCTAAAAGCTTCTGCTACTGTTTTTTGACGTTCTGCCAAAAACCGTATCTCTTCAACTTCTTTGTTATCTGTCTTCAGTCTTTTTGCGGCATGCAGTGCTTTATTGGCGCTCTCTTCCCAGCTTTTTATTGATTTTAAATCTTTGGGGGCTGTGTCGTAGTTTGGCACCAATTTATATTGGTGAGTTTTTTCGTCATACACCGAAATATAACTAAATGAAAGCAAAGCATTTCTTGAATCACTGATTGTTTGATTTTTTGCCATTTCTTCGGCAGTTAATTTTGATTTTTGTGCTGTGTCTGATATGTTTGCTGAATCAAAGATGGACAAAGCTTCTCTTTCAGGGTTGTTATCTTGAGACCTGTCTTCTCCTGCTGTCCCAACGGGAGCGAGCCCATTATCATGCTTGGGAATTATTCCGTTGTTTTTTAAAGTTTCTATAGAAATATCATTGTTAACCATCTAAAACTCCTGCATATATATCGAAAAAAATGGCGCTTTATTTCATCCTAGAGTTGCCCTTTAGATTCAAGAAAACTCTCCTGTTATATATATCGTTTTGAAGGGGAAAAATCTTGCGGAAATAAGTCGACATTTGGCCTGTTTATTCGCGTGGAGTTATTTCAGAAAGTCTTTGAGCTGCAATTTTATTGCCAAAAGAAGCGGCCATCATATAATATTCAACAGCTTCGTTCTTTTCTCCCAGATTTTCTTTTATTGTGCCCATATTTTTGTGAGCAATTCCCAGTAATTTTCTTTTTTCCCAGGTAAGCAGCCCCGTGTTTAACCTGTTTACGGCGTTTGCATAGGCAAGCATTGCCCCCTGATAATTTTTTTGTTCTGCCAGGATATTTGCGATATTTATTAAAATTTCAGGGTTATAAGGGTTTAATGAATATGCTTGTGTGTAGCAGGAATAGGAAGTATCAAGAGCCCCTTTTGTAAAAGCCGTGAGTCCGCTTGCCATGAGAGCCTCCAAGTATTTTTCTTTTGTTTTTTTATCTGACGGGTCCAAAGAATAGGCGGCCTTTAAGCAGCTAAGCATCCTTTCCTGATTTTCTTGAAACAAAAAAAGGTAGGCGGCTGAAATTAGTTGCTCGCGTGATGCCTCTTTAGGGGATAAGCTTTTTGAAGCTTTAAGCCTCTGTCTTGTCGGTTCAAACTTGAAAGCTTCTTTTGTCAGATCTATTTTAACCCATTTATTTTCATCCCCAACTCGTAAATTTATTACAGGCCAGGAATGTGTTCTTTTTCTGTTTATTTCTAAGTGGGCAAGTTTTTCATCTCTGCCGGCGGTATATGGATTTTTATTATCCAAAACGCAAGCTCCTATCCTGTATAGGGTTGTCAGTAAAGCAGCTGCTTCCATGCATTCGGTTTCTACGAGAATACCTTGTTGCCGGGCTTTTATTATTTCTGTAGGGGTAAAAAAACCGAACTTTGTTCTTCCCTCGCCTTTTGGATTTGACGAATAAAGGACAAATTGCAGATTTAAGCCTACGGGCGATCCAATAAATCTTTTGCCATTGACTTTAAATGAACTTCTTGGCGGGATTATGTGTATAACAAGTATTCTTGCCAACTGTTCTTTATTTGTTATGCGGGATGTTGAAATTATTTCTTTTACAAAATCAACCAGTGTAGGGGTTACTTCGTACAAATCTTCTGTAATGGCTGAATCCTGAGGGGTTTCAAACGCGATTTCTTCCTGTTTGCGCGGATAAGAAGTTTGTTGTGTACCAATTGGAATTGGTTGTATCATTTACCGCCCTCCCTGGAAGATACTATAAAAATAATTATAGTCTTTGGCCCTGAAAAGTCAACTAACGGCAGGCTTAAAAGCAGCTCTTTTTGTTCGATCATCGATTAATTGTGAAATTCTATTTATAAATAAATTCTATCAACTGTGTTCCGTTGTTAATATCAATAGTAGCATTATCCGCAATCGCCTGAATGATTTCATCTGCTTTTTCTTGATTTCCAAGCAAGGCAGAATAGACATTCCTGCTATTTGCCTTTATTATAGTTTGACTGAATGAATCCATGTCACTCCCCGGTTTAATGCTTTTTGTCCTCAGATAGTAGTTGCCATCTTTTAATTCTACAACGCATGTTAATGTAATAGGAATTAACGAGACGTCTCTTATGTTTGGAAGAAGCCGTGTTTTTATCTGTAAATTTAATTTATTTGCCGCATCTGTTAATACGTTGTTTGCTGATATATCAATTGTTATTGTTCCTGCGTTTGCAACAGTTGCTATATTTGGTAAAACAGATGGTCTTCTTCCTGATTCGAAAGTAGGGAGAGCTTGTGACTCGTCAGTCCTTCTTGGTTCTCGTGGTACTTTACTGACTCTTTCTGCGCTGATTTCCGGACCGGGAACCATTGTTAGGGGAGGAGGTGGTGGTGTTTTTGGTTCTCTTTTTGCTACGGCTTCGGGTATTTTTAGTGAAGCTGTGGTGGCTGCTGATGCTTGTGTTGGAGGCAATGAGCCAAGCATGCGAATTCTACTACGTGCTACAGTATCGCCAAGCCTTGCAATTGCTTCTTCGGTTAAGCCTGATTCTGGTTCGTTTTTTTGTTTAGATAAACGCTCTGCGAGTAAGACATTATGCTCTCTTTCTATTTCGTTGTACCTCTCATCTGCTTGAGCCATTCTTAATCTTTGTATTCTTCCCGCGATTGCTGGAGCTGAATAGTTGCCAAGCTCATAAGCTTGTTTATAGCAAGCAATTGCTTCTTTCGTTCTGCCTCTTAAATCATATTGTATCCCCAATCTTTTTTGATATGTTGCCAGCATTGCTAGCAGTGAAGGATCCCTGCTAATTTCTGGAAGAAGAGAATATTTTTTATTGTAAAATTCTATGGCTTTTTCTAATGTTGTTTCAGCTTGAGCTAAGGCGTTGCCATTTATTTTTTCCGGGTTCTTCCCGTTGGCTGTTGGCAGTTGATCTCCTTCCTTAGGGAGTGCCTTTTCAAGCTCGGCGAGCATATCTTCTAATGGATCTGATTCTTTTTTTTCTACTGGGGTCGAAAACCTAGTATCAAGCAACCGAACTCCTCCGTATATTTGACTTGTCATAAAAATTATTCCTCCCATGTATGATTATATTCTACATTATTATCGAATAAAAGAAAACGAAATTTCACTTATTTATTGCAAAAGAGCAAAGAAAATTTATATTGCAGGCTAATGGGGGTATTGTTCAAAATTTGGTTTCAATCAAAAATCAGGGTATAATATGTTTTTAGCAGGCGCATAATATAATTATGAAAAAACTATCAGACCATTTTTTTGAAGAAGATTTTAGATGCAAATGTAATGTTTGTAAAAGAGAAGATTTCCGCCTTCATTTGGGGCTTGTTGGGATACTGGAGATGATTGCCGAGCATTTTAAAAAACAGGTCAAAATTTTTTCCGCTTATTGGTGCGACCAGTATTACGAAAGCTTGAAAAAAAATCACCGCAGCTACCATCCTATGGGGAAAGCTGTTCACATAGCAATTGACGGAGTAGATATTAAGGAACTTTTTAAATATGCGGAAACAATCCCCGGAATCAACGGTATAGGTTTTTATCCAAAAAATAATTTTATCCACATTGATACGCGGCCGGAAGATAAAAAAGAGGCTTGGATCAAAGAAGGCGAAAGTTATTTTCCTTTAAGCGCCGATAAACGCAGACAATATGGGCTCTGATATAAAGCTTGTATCTGATTTTTTAAATTCATTGAAAACAGAGAGAAATTTTTCTCCGCATACAATAAAAAGCTACAGCATTGATTTGCATGATCTTTTAAGCTTTTTAAATGATAAGTCCTTATTGACCTTAACCCGTAACGAGGCTAAAGGGTTTCTTTATTATCTTGAGGGTCGAAAATTTAAAAGAAGGTCTCTAGCTAGGAAAATTTCTGCCTGCCGCTCTTTTTATTCATGGCTTTTAAGAGAGAAGCTTGCGAAAGAAAATCCTTTTATCTTATTAACTACCCCGAAGCTGGAAAAGAAACTTCCCAACTTTTTATATAAAAATGAAATTGATAAGCTTTTTTTGTCATTAAAAGGAAGCTCTCCTTTTGACCTTAGGGATAAGGCTATTATTGAGTTGCTTTATGGAAGCGGGATTCGCGTAAGTGAAGTTGTTAAATTAAATATAAGCGATCTTGATTTGGCTTCTTATGAAGTCAGAGTATTGGGCAAGGGTTCTAAGGAGAGGATTGTATTAATTGGAACTAAGGCTGTTGCCGCGTTAAAAGCATATATAAGTTATGGACGAAATAAATTGATTGATGACGATACGAGGGCGGTTTTTTTGGGGAGTAGGGGGGGGCGGTTAACACAAAGAAGCATTGAGCGGATACTTAAAAAATGGGTTAAAGCCGCGGGCATAGAAAAAAAGGTAACGCCGCATACCCTTCGCCATTCATTTGCGACACACCTGCTTGATAATGGGGCTGATTTGCGCGGAGTCCAGGAGCTTTTGGGGCACTCTTCTCTTTCAACTACTCAAGTATATACTCACATTACAAAAGAAAGAATGAAAGCAGTGTATGATTCCGCCCATCCAAGAGCAAAACAATAACCTTCCTTGCTTATATAATCTTTAAAATATATAATTATTTGTCGAATATATTTCATAAAATAATATATGCAAAAACTTAAAATTTTATTTTTTATAATGGTGTTTTTTTCTGCTTTGGCAGTACCGTCTTTTGCCTTGCCCTTTGTTGACGACCTTTACGCCAACATAAAAGAACAGACGACAAAAGGACTGGAAGCCTCGTTTAACCGTAAGGTCAAAATCAAAAAAATTTCAGGAAGAATTATCGGAGAAGTTTTGCTTGAAGGGGTGTCAATTGGCGATGAGGTTCATCTTGAAAGCCTGAAAGTGGAATTTAACCCGATTAAGTTTATTGCAAACAAGGGGAATATAGTTCCTGCCATTACGAAACTGACTGTTCAAAAAGGCCGCCTTTATATCCTCCGCGATAAAAAAGGCCGTTTTGTTATTTCTGACATATTAAAAAAGGGAGAAGATGAAAGTCCCCCGTTGACAGCAAAAATAATTTTGAGTGGGGTTGACGTTGTTTATGAAGACAAGGCCGGAATGCCTTATAAAAAACAGAAAATATTGTCAAAACTGGAAAAGGTTAAAGGGGAAATAAACTTTGCAAAAGCTCCTAAGATGGAATTTAATATTAAAGGGATTAATGAAAAAAAATCTCCGATAAGCCTTATTGGATCATTTGACGGAGGCGACCTATCCTATAACATAAAAGTTTCCGCCAAACAACTTTCCGCCGCAGCCTGGGTTAATTATTTTGCCCCTGAAGTGAACTTTTCTTCCGGCTCGATAGATGTTGATTTTGAAGCTGACGCAAAAAATATGACACTGAACCTGAAAGGGATTGTTGATTCTATTCCTGTTGCTGTCAAAGGAAGAATATTTAAAGATCTTGATTTGATTTTGAGTTTTCAAGATGCCGATGTCGATAAAATAAATAAACTACTTAAAAACAAAGTTTCATTAGAAGCAGAAGGTCTTGTGAGTGCCAATGTTTTGCTTAGCGGACATTATGGCAACCCAAAAATCCGTTCAATAATAGTTGTTCGGGATGGTTCTTTTTTTGGGACTGGTATTTCCGGATCTTCAGTAATTACTTATGCCGATAAAAAGGTAAAGATAGAAAGTTCAGATATTAAAGTTTATAAAGGAAGGATCAATGTTTATGGAGAAGTAGCTTTAAGCGGGAAGTCTCCGATTTTTAATATTAATGGAAAAACTTATAACGTATATCTGCCGGCGATAACACAAAATGCTCCGGGAGTTGAAGGATATTTGACGGGTGATTTTAGAATAAAAGGCAGCTTGAGCGATTTAAAGGGAACTCTGTCCGGTGTTTTAGGAAAAGCATCTTTGTGGGGGCAGCCTCTTAATCTGTTTTCTGCGAATATTCGTTTAAAAGACGGATACATTGAATTTGAACAGCTTAAGTTTGCTTCCGATACTGCGGAATTTATCGGAAAAGGGCAAATGTCTCCCCAAAAAGAATTTTCTTTCCATGCCGAGGCAAAAGGTTTGAAACTTTCAGGCGCAGGGCCGCTTGGACCCATGGGATTGCGGATTGATAAATTTTTTGGTGATTTGGCTTTTAATTTAAATGATGAGTTCTTGAAAAACCCGTTAAAAAATCTAACAGCTTCAGGAAGCATTGAAATTTCAAAAGGATTTATTGGAAAGCAGCTTATAAAACGGGGGGGAGGAGAAGTTTCTTTGTCTCATGGAAAAATTCAGGCAAGAAAAATGTTTTTGCAACAAGGGGAGTCAACAATTTTTGCTTCGGGAGAAACGGGGGTTGGAGTTCAAACTGATTTAATGGTATTAGGGAAGGGGATATATCTAAAAGATTTAGGAATTATTAGACAATTTTTTTCTTTAGAATCTTTAAGCCTTGAAGGAACTGTTGATTTCTACGCGAAAGTTAACGGGTTCCTTTCCAATGTTAAAAGCTTTGAGGATGTTTTAGCCCTTAATGTTTCTATAGAGGTTAATTCCGGCGGGGCAAAAATAGACAATACTCATATAAAACTGATTTCTTTGGAAGCTTTTGTTGATGATGGCGATTTTAATATCAATTACGCCTATATTAAAACAGAAAGCTCTGAGGTTTATGGATCCATAAAATATTCAAAAGAAGATGACAGCTATGGGGTTGTGGCTAATCTACAAGCTAAATTGGATCTAAAGGATATTCAGTTTTTTACTCAAAAATACGGTGTTATAGAGGGGCAGGGCATTCTTGAATTTGAGGCGGTTGAAAAAAAAGAAGGACAGGAAGCCAGCCTTTTTATGGATTTTAAGGGTGGGCGCTTTAATGATATTGTTTTGGACAAAGCGAAAGGGAAGATAGATTTAAAGAACAAAAAAATCAGATTTGTACAGCCTTTGGAATTACAAACAGGAAAAAATGAAATAACCTGTTTGGGGGATATTTATTTTGGAGAAAACCCTGATGAAAATAAAGTTGATATTAAGCTCTCTTTAAAGAAAGGGGATGTTAATGAAATAATCAAGCTCTTATCGAGAGGATATAAAATATATGGCCAATTTTCAAGATCGCGCGATGTCTCCGTAAAAAAAGTTAATGTTGCAAAATTTGATCTCCCTAAGTTTGACGGGCAATTTTTTGAAAAAAATAGATCTGTTGAGGAGGAAGGCGTCGTATGGGATAAACTAAATAAGAGCCTTTTGCAGTATAAACTGTCGCAGGAACCACCTATAATAGAAGCAATAAACGGCGAAATCAAGTCTGATATTAAAATTTCCGGAAAACTTTTGGCTCCCAACTTTGATGTCCAAGCCGAGATAAAAAATGGAAGTTATAAGGGTTATGATTTTGATAAATTAAATTCTTCCTTAAAAATCAATTCGGGCTTCGTTACTCTGGAAAAAGCGGAACTAAAAAAATCAGAGGGGGCTGCGGCAGCTTCCGGTTTTTATGACCTTAAAACACAGGTAATTAGCGTTGAAGTCGCGGCAAAAGATATGCCTGTAGATGTTTTAATGCTCCTGTCAAAGAAAGAGTTTATCGGAAAATTCAACGCAAAATCAGAAATAAGGGGAACAGCTAAGGCTCCTATTGTTACGCTTTCATTTGGAACCTCTAACGTGAAACTAGCTGATGTCAGTTTTGATGGAATAAAAGGATACATGACTTATGCTGACAAGGTTTTAACGGTTAAAGAGTTTACTGTTGAGGAAAAAGACCATATTTCTGCTTTATCGGGAATGGTTAAAACTGACGGCTTGAAGCTTTCTATTACGCTGGAAGGGCACTCTTTGGGGCTTGTTAACTTATTTAATGATGAATTTAAGTGGATGGAAGGAGATGCCGTGGGGAACTTGAATCTTTTTGCTAAAGAAGGAGATTTTTCTGCCAACGGAAATCTTTCAATAAAAAATGGAGTTTGGCATATAAAGGCTTTAAATGGAGATGTTGGAAGCGGGAATGTCAGCATTACCGCCAATGGCAAAAAAGCGATACTCCACAATCTTTCAGGCTCTTGGTACGGAGGAGATAAGGCTGCCTCTGAACCTGTTTCCTTTAGCGGATATGTTGATTGGGGAGAAAAAAAATTCAATTTGAGTATGTCTAATGGAAAATATTATATTAACGTCCCAAATGTGTATAGAGGAAATCTTTCTATGGATAACATGGCTTTTTCTGGGGTATTTGACTCTCCAAAATTAATTGGACGTGTAACAATGATGGATTCCATTATATCCCTGCCAACATCTTCTTCAAATACGGCAATGGGAGGCGGGAAAGGGACGAAACTGCCGATATTGCTGGACTTAGACATAGATATCACAAAGAATGTTTATCTTACGGCAGGGAATGTAAATACCATAGACCTTAGCAATATATTTTTGAATATGGAAATTTATGGGCAAGGCATTAAGGCTTCAGGTCTTTTAACAGAGCCTAATGTTTACGGCAGAATTTATTTTAAACGCGGCTCAGTCAGCATTTTTAATCGTGAGTTTACTTTGTTAAGCTCATCTCGCCTAGAAAGTTTTTATCCTTTAAACATAGATAGTACGGCTAATAATTATGCTGAGTTTTCCGGGAGGATTATTCCTGACCTGAATCTATTTGCGTTGGTTAAAGTAGAAGATACCACGGCCAAGAAGGCTTCTTCTATTGCCCCGCTAGAGGTATTGGCGGAGCCGGTTAAAAAAGAAGTTGTAGTTGTTTCTCACATTACAGGAATCCCATTTTCCAAAGATAAAAATAAGGCGTTAAATGTTGATCTTGACGCTTTTCAGGAGGATGTTACAACCGTTCCTTCCTCTTACAAGCGGACAGCTTATTCAAAAGACGAGATAAGGGCGCTTTTATTGCCGGATTTTGTAAAATCTGCCATGGGCTTAAACAATGAAAGTCTTTCAAATGTTGAAACAAACGCTGTTGTCGCGGATTATTTAAATAGCCGTTTGCAGACTGTTGTTTTTCGAGGCATTGAGCGCCAGCTTGAACAAGTGCTGGGCCTGGAGAGTTTAACCTTGGAGTATAATTTTGGTAAAGATTTGAGAAAAGCTTTAGGGGCCAAGGATACCAGTCAGGCGCAAACTCAGTCTCTTGGCGTTGGTTTTGTGAAAGAAATGTTTGATCGTTTTTATATAGATATAAAATATGCAAGATTTGAAGATTCGGGGAATCAAAGCAGCACGGAATATTTTAATTATCAACTCACATATAGATTGACACAGGTGTTCTCTTTTTCGTATTATAGAGAACCATTGAGCATAAATGAGCCTATAAGCGGATTTTCTAAAACAAGCCTTAAAGCAACCTTTGGTTTTTAACCTTTGGGCTTTGGTCTGTTATTTTAAAATTAGGAATAGCTGATAAATAAGGAGAAAAAAATGAAGAAAGTTTTATTGATGGTTGTTTTAATATTATCGTTGTTTGTTGGGGTATCTTACGCTGTCAAAAAAGATGTTCCGGCCAAGATCACTGCTTTTGACGTTTCGGGAAATGCTCACATAGGAGTCCAACCAATCCTTGGAGCTGTTTTTAGTAAAGTCGGAGAAAACATAGATGAAGAAAAAATACAAAATGACCTTAAAGCCATATATGCTTTAGGTTATTTTGATGATGTACAAGTCGCGTTTGCGCCATATTCTGACGGGTCAAAAGTTATTTATAAAGTTACTGAAAATCCGATTTTGAATCATATTTCCATAAAAGGCAATACGGTTTATTCAACATCTGAAATCATAAAAACTATGGGGCTTAATACCGGAGAGGTTTTTAATTATAAAGACTTGCGTGAGGGGATTAACGCTGTTAACTCAAAATATAAAGATAGTGGTTATATTTTAGCCCGGATTGTTGATGCTGAACATGATAAAGGAGATGTAAAGGTTGAAATTATAGAGGGGATAGTGGAAGGTGTTTCATTGGAAGGCAATGAAAGCACTTTGGACTATGTGATTTTACGGGAAATGGATACTAAGCAGGGGAAAGTTTTTAATGAAGAAGTTTTAGGGAAAGATTTAAGACGAATATTTAATCTCGGTTTTTTTTCAGAGGTTATTCCCGCGTTTGAGCCCGGCTCTTCAAGTGATAAAATTATTTTAGTATTAAAAATAAAAGAAACCAGGTCAAACACCGTTAATTTTGGCGGTGGTTATGGAGAGAAAGAGGGATGGTTTGGTTTTACTGATTTATCCATAAACAATTTAATGGGAACCGCGCAGGGGCTTTTGATAAGAGGGCAATTCGGCCAGGAACTTACAACTTATCAGTTTAAATATACCAATCCATGGTTTTGGCCTGAAAAACTTGGGCCTCGAACTTCTTATACCCTTAAATTCTGGAATACGATGGGTACAGATGTTTATATTACCCAACAAGATGAATGGCATGTAGGATGGGATATGGCGTTTGGGCGTACGATAAAAGAAAACCTGGGAAGCAGCATATCATTTGGCTCAGAAAGAGTAGAACCCAGAAATGACGCTACATTTGAGGCCTACACATCAAATTATGTCGGCTATTCCTTATCTGTTGATACCAGAGATTATTGGATGAATCCTACAAAAGGAGTATACAATGTTTTTTCTATTAAACAAGGCTGGAAGTATACAAACATCCAGACAAATTATTTAAAATTGGGGCTTGATTTTAATTCATTTATTCCATTGGCAGAAAAACAGGTGCTTGCCGGACATGCCAGCTCCGGAATTGGTTTTGGAGATGTGCCTATTGGAGAGCTTTATTGGGCTGGAGGACCAAATACCGTGCGAGGGTTTTCGATAGATGAAATGCGCAGGGGGGTAAAAAAGATTATTTGCAACCTTGAGTATCGTTATACTTTTAATGAAACATTCCAAGGTGTCTTTTTCTATGATTGGGGAAATGCGTGGGATGGTGGGGCGCCTGTTCCGTCTGACTTTATTTCCGGCTGGGGTCCGGGTATTAGGTTTAATACTCCTTTAGGACCTATTAGGTTGGATTATGGGGTAGGTTCTGGAAAAGATACCAGTCAGGGGATATTGCATTTTAGCATTGGGCAAGCCTTTTAGAAATGTCCAACGTCCAATGTCCAATATCCAATGAGAAAGAAAAATTTGATAGGTATCTTGAAGAATTAATTTCATGGAACGAAAAGTTTAATTTGACGGCGGTCAAAGAGCCAAAAGAGATAAGAATCCGCCATTTTGAAGATTCTCTGTCTATTTTAGAAGCTATTGATTTGAAGGCTCAAAATGTTGTTGATGTGGGGACTGGCGCGGGATTTCCTGGAATTCCTCTTAAAATAGTAAGGCCTGACATTAAACTTACTCTGATCGATTCTACCCGCAAGAAAGTAGATTTTTTGAATCATGTTATAAAAATTCTAAAACTTGAAAATGTTACCGCTGTTTGGGGAAGAGCTGAAGAGCTTGTAAAAAAAACAGGCTACAAAGAGCATTTTGATGTTGTATTAGCGAGAGCAGTTGCAAAATTATCAAAACTTTTAGGTTACACTCTTCCTTTTTTGAGACAGGGTGGTTTTTTTATTGCTCAAAAACAAGATGTAGTAGAACAAGAGCTCAAGGAAGCCAAGTTGCAGATGGAGAAATTTAATGCCACATTAAAGGGAATAAAAAAAGTTTCAGTTGGTGGGATTACAAGATCTCTTGTTGTCATCAGAAAGTCTTAAAGTTAGGGCTGATATAAAACTCAAATTGTTTTTAAGGTGAGAGAATGATGAGCCTTGTAAAATAGATTGAAATTTCATATAAATATGCACGATAAAAAAACAGCAAAAGAGCAGTAAAAAATACATGGACAGGCGCTTTATTTTGTGGTATCCTGTTGTATTGATAGGGTGAAAGTTATTGAGTATTTATATTTTTAGGAGAGGTGATAAGGTTTTATGAAAGAATTTAGGTGCAGCTTTTGCAATAGGTTATTGGCAAAGGTTGGAGAGGGGAGCAACGTAGAAATTAAGTGTCCAAAATGTAAATCGATGAATCTGTACAACAAAGATTCTATTGTTGTATATGAAATTCCTGAAAATAATGTCACCAAAAAAATTATTGAACGACGAAAAGAATTGATTGAAAAAAAGAATTTACTCACGGAACCACAGCCGGTATAGCATCTACGCTTAAACGCTTTTTTACTTTCAAAACTACAGGAATGCCTACAAAAAGATGAATTCCACATTTTAGGGTTACATATTTCCTGACTTAGGACACCCCTGATGAATTGAGCACAAAAATTTCTAACGCGTGCCGTGTTTTGTACTATCTCGATATAAGCTAAAAGCGTATAATACTACATAATGACAGCAATTAATAAATCAGAGAGACTGGAAAAACTGCGCAAGCTTGTAGATAAATTTTACGGCAATCTTTCTCAATATACTGAAAAGAATTATAAAGAAACACGATTGAGGATGGACTTTGTTGATCAATTCTTTGAGCTTTTTGATTGGGATATAAGCAATAAAGAAGGGGTTATTGAAGAGTTTCGCGATGTCATAATTGAGGACAACCTTGAGATATCAGGAACACAAAATTATCCAGACTACACTTTTAGAATAGGCAATGAGCCTGTCTTTTTTGTTGAAACCAAAAAGCCTTCTATTTTCCTTAAAGAGTCTATTGACCCCGCATATCAGGTAAGGCGTTATGGCTATACCGCGAAAAGAAAAATATCAATTTTAACTGACTTCCAAGAGTTTGCTATTTATGACACAAGAATAAAACCAGGGAAAAATGACAAAGCTTCTGTTGCCAGGCTTTTTTATTGCACATATGAAGAATATGAAAAGAATTGGGATTTTTTATATGGACTGTTTTCTAAAGATGCCATAAAAAAAGGGAGCATAAACAACTATGTCGGTTCCGGCACCAAAAAAGGATATTCGGAAGTAGACAAAGATTTTTTAAAACTTATTGAAGAGTGGCGAAGCGAGCTGGCGAAAAATATAGCAAAAAACAATAAGAAGACCGATCTTTATGGTATCAATATGGCTGTTCAGAAAATTATTGATAGGATAATTTTTTTGAGGATATGCGAAGAAAAAGGGATTGAGCAGTTTGAGAATCTCCGACATATTGGCAATGACAAGCGTGTGTATGAAAATCTGGTTTTATATTTTGATAAAGCCAATAAAAAATATAACAGCGAACTTTTTAAGCCAAACGAAGCTATTAATTCTCTTAATATTGATGATGATGTTTTTGAAAAGATAATAAAAGGGCTTTATTATCCCGAATGTCCTTATGCGTTTTCCGTATTGCCCGTAGAAATTCTAGGCAATATTTACGAACAATTTCTTGGCAAGACTATCCGCTTGACCGAGTCGCATATGGCAAAGATTGAGGAAAAGCCCGAGGTGCGCAAGGCTGGCGGTGTTTATTATACGCCAAAGTATATTGTTGATTATATTGTCAAGAATACGGTTGGCGAAAAAGTAAAGGGACTTACTCCAAAAGAGATAAAGGAGCTCAAGATAGTTGATCCCGCGTGCGGTTCAGGCTCATTTTTGCTTGGCGCATATACTTATTTGCTTAATTATCATTTGGCTTATTATGCGAAAAAAGAGAATCTATCCAAAGCTCTTAAAAACGAAGTTATTTATCTTGCCAAAAAGGATTCTTACAAACTGACAATAAAAGAAAAGCAGAATATTTTGCTCAATAATATATTTGGGGTAGATATAGACGCGCAGGCTGTCGAGGTAACCAAGCTTTCTTTGATGCTCAAATTGCTTGAGGGGGAGAGTGATGAAAGTGCGGGGAAGCTATTTAAATTTAGCGATACCAAACTTCTTCCAACACTCTCTGACAATGTAAAATGCGGAAATTCTCTAATCGGATCTGATTTTTACAAAGACAAAAACCTATCTCTTTTTGGTAATGACGAGATGAAGAAGATCAATATTTTTGATTGGCAGAAAGAGTTCCCTGAAATATTTAAAGCGGGAGGGTTTGATTGTGTGATTGGGAATCCGCCGTATGTATTATCAAGAGAACATCTTTCTGATATTGAAAAACAATATTTTTCAAGAACTTATAAAACTTTACGTGAGAAACCAAATACCTTTATCATGTTTATGGAAAGAGCCATGAGCTTTTTGTCAAGGGACGGAAAGTTCTCTTTTATTGTGCCAAATTCATGGTTAACGATTGAATCGGGTCAGTTACTACGAAAGCTTATCCTTTCAGATTATAATCTTGAATTCTTGTTGGATATATTATATGAAGTGTTTGATGGCGCGAAGGTTGAAACGACAATATTTCAAGTAGACAGATCAAAGAATTCAAAAGGGGAAACAAAATGCAAAAAAGTCTTTTTCCCATTTGAAATTATTAGTAAGGAATATGTTGAATATTCCCAAAGAGATTGGCTTGCTGGGTCAGATACATATAAAATTCATATACCAGAAAATATTAGCTTAGATAAGGTTTTGTCTAAGCTAATTCATTCATCAGGCATGGTTGGAAAGTTTTTTGATGTGAAAACAGGCTTACAAGCTTATGAACAGGGAAAAGGTGTCCCAAAGCAATCATTAGAAGATGTCAAAAATAGAATATATGATTATGATTATAAGTATGACAAAAACACTTATCCATATATTGAAGGGAAAAATTGTGGGAGATACTATTCATCATTTGATGGCAAATATCTAAGGTATGGCAATTGGCTCTCGCAACCAAGAAAATTAAATATATTTTCAAGAAAGCGAATTTTAATCAGAGAAATAACAGGGAAGCCACCTCGCTGTATACTTGGATGCTATAGCGACAAATTACTATTAAACAATAAAAGCATTCTCAATATACTCGACTTTTATGATAATGATGACAATCTTAAAATCCTTTTAGCGCAATTGAACTCAAGATTGTTTTCGGTGTTTTATAAAAATCGTGCAATAAAAAGCTCTAGAAGATTATTTCCCAAAATAGTAATTAAAGATTTAAATGGATTTCCATGCATGCTCAATGTCAATAAATCCGTTGAAAATAAACTTATTCAATATGTCGATCAAATGCTTGAAACTCAAAAAAAGTATCATTCCGCCAAATCCGAAACCGACAAGAGGCACTATCAGCAGAAGATAGAAATTCTTGATAAGCAAATCGATGAGCTGGTTTATGAGCTCTATGGGCTGACGGAGGCGGAGATTCGGGTGGTGGAGGGGGAGAAGTGATGGAGGAAGAATGTTTTTATAATAGAAATAGGGATGATATTTTCCACCCTTTTAGTAACAATAACGATAATAAATATTTTCCGGAAGAAACACTAACCAAACAATTTGTATTAATTAAATTAATATGGGAGGACATTTTTTGTTTGGCGGAGATTGCAAGAGTTCAAAAAGATATTCATAAAAAAAAGGCACTCTTAAAATATATTTATATGGACTTGTGTTCATTGTATGACAAGTTTGTTGAATTTAAATGCCTTATAATTGAAACTACCGATATTGATTGTTTAGTTCAGAAACAAATATTGGTCAAGTTTAATGAATTTTTGAGTGAAATCAGTGATTTTGGGAAAGGGGCTTTCTATCGCAAACTTAGGAATAAATTATCAGCTCATAGAGACAGAGAAATTCTTTTAACTGAGGCTAAGGGACTATGGGAGTCAATTGACGATAATAAATTAATGGAAGTGAAGGATAAAATTAGGGCGTTTTATATTTACCTCAAGGGACTTGATAATGAATTGAATTATCGATGGGCTAGAGATTATCAAGAGGGGGGAATGAAAATAAAAAGTATTGTTCAACCTTTAAGAATAGGTGAGGCTCAAAATGAGTGAAATAGTTTATGTTCTTACTAATGAAGCTATGCCTGGTTATGTAAAAATCGGCAAGACTTCTACTAGCCTTGAGCAAAGAATAAGAGAACTTAGCGCCTCTACAAGTGTTCCGCTCCCATTTACTTGCTTCTATGCTTGCACGGTGAAAGATATGAGTTTTGTTGAACATCAATTACACGATGCATTTGACAATAATCGAATCAATCCAAAAAGAGAGTTTTTTAAAATAGCGCCAGAACGGATTGTGGCAGCTTTAAAATTAGCAGAAATTGAAAATGTTACCCCCAAAAACGATATTGTGGAATCTCATGAAGACCAAAAAGCCCTTGATAATGCTAGAACTATTCGTGAAAGATTTGATTTTAGCATGGTGGATATTCCGCTTGGCGCAGAACTAGTTTTTAGCCGAGATGAAAATATAAAGGCAAAGGTTGTAGATAATCGTTCAATTAATTTTAACGAGGAGATAACAAGTCTTTCGAAGTCCGCAAAGGAAATATTAGGATACAGCTATGGGGTTGCTGGAACAGATTATTGGATGTATGAAGGGGAAACCTTGGACGAACGCAGAAGGAGATTAAAGGGCGAAAATTAAGGAGAATTGGCAAAATATTTTATGAAAAAAAATAAACAACGGATTATTCCAAATAATAGTTTTACAGAGTTTTTACTCTATACCACCCCAAATGGAAATGTGAAGGTGGAGATATTTTTGCGCGATGAAAATATTTGGCTAACACAAGCAAAAATCGCAGATCTTTTTGGCGTAGATAGAAGTGTCGTAACAAAGCATTTGAAAAATATTTATGATGAGAATGAGCTTCATAAAGAATCAACTTGTGCAAAAATTGCACAAGTTCAAGTTGAAGGAGAAAGACAGGTTACAAGAGATATTGAGTTTTATAATCTTGATGCCATTCTCTCTGTTGGTTATCGAGTAAGTAGTGTACAAGCAACACAGTTTCGCATCTGGGCGACTGAAAGGCTTAAAGAGTATATTATTAAAGGCTTCACTATGGATGATGAACGGCTCAAAAATCCTAACAATATCTTTGGCAAAGATTATTTTGAGGAACAGCTTGCCCGAATACGAAATATACGATCAAGCGAAAGGCGTATGTACCAGAAAGTTACTGACATTTACTCTCAATGTAGTGCGGATTACTCTCCAAATAGCGACATAACCAAGCAATTTTTTGCAACAGTACAAAACAAGCTCCACTTTGCAATCACGGGGAAAACTGCTGCAGAGATAATTCATGGAAGAGTAGATAGTACAAAACTTAATATGGGGCTTACTGTTTGGAAAAACTCACCCAAAGGGGCTATTCGAGAAACAGATGTTGTAATTGCCAAAAACTATTTGAATGAAAAAGAACTTGATTATTTAAACAGAATCGTGACAATGTATCTTGATTTTGCGGAAACACAGGCAGAGCGCGGAATTGTTATGTATATGAAAGACTGGGTTTCAAAGTTAGACGCATTTCTTAAATTTAATGAACGACAAATATTGAGTGACTCTGGAAAAGTAAGCCACGAAGTTGCCGAAGCCTTGGCACTTGAAGAATATGATAAATTCAGAAAAGAGCAAGATAGAAACTATGTTTCTGATTTTGATCTCGAAGTTAAGAAGCTTTTGAGGAAGGGGAAACATTAGACGAACGCAGGCGAAGATTAAAGGGTGAGAATTGAGGTTCAAGAATAATAAGGAGGCTCGGCAAAATATTTTATGAAAGAACAAATTAAACATGTTAAAAAAACAAAGGTTTTAGATACATCTTTTATAACAGAAATTCGCAAGCTAATTACATCGGCAAGAAGTGCTGTTGTTAAAAGTGTGGATTATATACAAGTTTATACCTGTTTTGAAATTGGCCGCAGGATAGTCGAGCAGGAACAAAAAGGCTCTGCAAGGGCTCAATATGGGAAAGAGCTTATTATCGATCTTTCGGCTAACTTGGAGGCTGAATTTGGAACAGGTTTTTCTGAACGAAATTTGCGAAATATGCGCAAGTTTTATCTGGTGTATCAAGACCGTTTTGAGCAGATTTGGCAGATGCCATCTGCCAAATTGACTGAAACACAAAAAGCGTAGACACTGTCTGCACAATATGTTTTGGAATTTCTTGGATTTGATGAAAAAGCAAAATATTCTGAATCCGAATTGGAATCTGCCATTATTGATAAGCTCGAAGGTTTTCTTTTAGAGCTTGGGAAAGGCTTTCTCTTTGAAGCGCGCCAAAAAAGATTTACTTTTGATGAAGATCACTCGCAGGCGAAGATTAAAGGGCGAAAATTAAGGAAAATTGGCAAAATATTTAAAGAAGCATTATTGGGCCCTATAGGATTCGAACCTATAACCAATCGGTTATGAGCCGAGCGCTCCACCATTGAGCTAAGGGCCCGTTTAACTGATAACCTATAACTTATAACATGGGCGTAAAATGGAGTCAATATATTTCAGCCAAATATTAGTCGCGAAGATATTCGCGCAGTTTTTTTGCTCGTGTCGGATGTTTAAGTTTTTTTAATGCTTTTGACTCAATCTGTCTTATCCTCTCGCGAGTAACATTAAAGGCTTTGCCCACTTCTTCTAAAGTTCGTTGGCGTCCATCCCCTAAGCCAAAGCGCATTTTAAGCACTGTACGTTCACGGTCAGTCAACGCTTGCATGACTTCCTCTAAATCTTCACGCAAAAGTCCCTGCATAACAATTTCGTTGGGGCCTGCGACTCCCACATCTTCAACAAAATCTCCAAGCCTTGAAGATTCTTCATCTCCTACAGGCATTTCAAGCGAAAGAGGAACCTGTGAAATCTTTATAACTTCCCTAACTTTATCTTTGGACATTCGAGCATATTTTGCTATTTCTCCCTCTGTAGGTTTGCGCCCCAGTTTTTGCAACAGCTGCCTGCTGGTTTTACGCAAACGGTTTATTGTTTCTACCATATGCACGGGAATTCGGATAGTGCGAGCCTGATCCGCGATAGCGCGTGTTATTGCCTGCCTTATCCACCATGTCGCATAGGTTGAAAATTTATATCCTTTTTTATGATCAAACTTTTCTACCGCGCGAATCAATCCAAGATTCCCTTCCTGGACAAGATCAAGAAAGAGCATGCCGCGGCCAGTATATTTTTTTGCAATTGAAACAACAAGCCTCAGGTTTGAATTGACAAGTTTGTGCTTTGCGGCGCGGACGCCGAGTAACACCTTTTTTGCCAATGATACTTCTTCTTCACCGGTTAAAAGGGGGAACCTTCCTATTTCACGCAGGTACATTCTGACGGTATCATCCACGCCAATCCCCTGCATCTCCGTTATGTTTCCATTGGCTCCGTCCACTTTTTTTTCTGCCCTTGGTTTGCGTTCGGTAATCTTAAAGCCATTTGAAAGAAGCTGCTCGATTTCATCGAGATTTTTTTCAGGCTCCGGGTAGATTGCCAATAACTCATCAGGTGTGATATAGTTTTTTCTACCAAACCTTAGATTTTCAATTATTGTTTTTTTATCTATCACTTTTTGCCTCCTTAATATCTATCGAATCAACATTCTTAAAATTTCATTTAAATATAATTGCCTTTTCTTTAACTCGTTAACTGTTTCTTCTTCGCCATTTTTTTCTGCCATTAAAAGAGATTCCCTAATAAACCCCATCTCATTTTGTATGGTGAAAGCTTTAATTGAGCTTATGCAATCCTTCAGCATCTGATCTTTATTGCTCAAGGGCTCTTCGCTTAAAGCAATCTCTCTTAAAACTTTCGCGTCACTCTCATTATTAATAGATGACAGTATATCATTGTTTTTGATTGTCCAGATTTGTTCGAAAATGCCTTTATATTGATTAAAATCATTAAGAGTTAATTCTTCTTTTATTTTAGACAAAGCTTCATCCCATTCCAGTATCAATTTCAATATTTTTTTTTCGGCTTCTTTGACTTTTGAGGGAGCTTTTGGTATTGCTCTCTTTAAGTTACTACCTCCTTTTTGATAATTATTCCGGCTGTTAATCGCGGCCGTAATTTCTTCCACCGGTAAATTTAATAATTTTGCGGCAAATTTCGCGTATTCACTTTGCAGCAGGTTGTCTTTTTCTTTTGATAAAAACTGCGCGATTTCATACGCGGCCTTAACCTTATCTTCGATTTCTTTTATGTTAAATCGGCCCAAAACCCTTTTTATTTTAAATTCAGTTGCCGGAATTGATGTTTGAACGCTTTTTATGAAAGCTTCTTTTCCCAATTTTTTTATTATCTCATCAGGATCTTTCCCTCCTTGACAGGATGCGATCCTGACGCTTATTCCGGCTTCTTCCAGGATTTCCTGTGCTCTTTCGCTGGCAGAAAGCCCCGCCGCATCTGAATCAAAAGCCAATACAACAACTTTTGTAAACCTGCTCAACAGTTTTGCCTGTGTTGAAGTTACTGCTGTGCCTAATGGAGCAATGGAATTATCTAGGCCTATTTCGCAACAGGCAATTGTATCCATGTATCCTTCCACAAGCAGCGCAAATTTTTGTCTTTTTATAAAATCTTTTGCCTTGCCTAAATTATAGAGGTTAGCTCCCTTATTAAAAATTGCTGATTCCGGAGAGTTTAAATATTTGGGCTCTTCATTGTTTACAGCTCTCCCCCCAAACCCTATAACCCTGTTTTGCTGGTCCATTATGGGAAACATCAATCGATTGCGAAATCTGTCATAATAACCGCTGCCTGACTGCTTTTTTAAGATAAGTCCCGCAGCTTCAATATCTTCTATTTTGGCCCCTTTTTCCAAAAGAAAATTAAGCAGATTGTCCCATCCATCCCGTGCGAATCCCAGCCTGAAAGATTTTGGATCGGAAATTTTTCGCTCATCAAGATATTCTTTAATCTTATCGAGACTGCCTTCATAAAACTTGCAAGCAAGCTCCATAATGGTAAAAAGTTTATTTGTTGCTTGAGACGCGGAATTTTGTGCTTTTGCGAATTGTCCTGCTTCTATTGGGATCCCCGCTTTGTCAGCCGCAATTTTTAAAGCTTCTCCAAAGCTTATGTTTTCCATTTCCATAAGGAAGCTGAAAACGTTTCCACCTTTGCCGCAGCCAAAACAGTGATAGAGCCCTTTTTCTTGTGAAACAGTAAAAGAGGGTGTTTTTTCCGAATGGAACGGACATAATCCCATATGGTTTTTCCCGCGTTTTCGCAAAGAAGGGACATACGATGAGATGACGTCCACAATATCGAGCTTCTCTCGTAGCTCATCAATTTTTTCTTTTGGGATCATCAGTTGTTTTTCCACTCGCTTGGTACAAAAAGCTCCTGGAATTTGTTGATTGCAAAACGATCCGTCATGCCTGCTATAAAATCGATAGTATGCTGGAGTTGCTTTTCTCTTGGGACGCGTTTTTGGAAATTTTTGTCATAATGAAAATATCTGAACAACTGATGAATAAGATACGGGATCTTTTTCTCTTCTCTTTTTGCTTCCGGATTTGTATAAACGTTTTCATACATAAAATCATATAAATCATTCATTGCTTTATAAATTTTTTTGCTCATTTTTATTTCTGGCTTGTCTTTGCTGTTTTCTATGATATCGGATACCAGCGTATCCAAAATGTTTCTTCCCAAAATTTTCATGGTCTTTTTAGGAAGATCATTTTTATTTAAAATTTTTGCGGCAATAGCGTCTTCTATATCATGTCGTAAGTATGCAAACCTGTCTGATAATCGGACAACTTTTCCCTCAAGTGTTTTGGGCATTGGCTGGTCGCTGCCGTGGCCTCCTATTCCTTCCAGCACTTCTTTGCAAAGATTTAGCCCTTTTCCGTCTTTTTCGAGGATTTCAACAATCCTTAAACTTTGTTCATGATGATAAAATTTTATTCCAAAATTCTTCTCTAAAATTTCACTTAATGCTTCTTCTCCTGAATGGCCAAATGGCGTATGACCCAAATCATGGCTCAAAGCTATTGCTTCTGTCAGATCTTCGTTTAAACAAAGAGCTCTTGAAATTGTTCTTGCAATTTGCGAGACCTCAAGCGTATGTGTGAGCCTTGTCCTGTAATAATCTCCCGCGGGTGATATGAAAACCTGCGTTTTATGTTTTAGTCTTCTAAAGGCTTTGCAATGAATTATTTTATCTCTGTCTTTTTGAAATGCTGTACGGTAATTGCATTCTGTTTCAGTTTTTTTTCTTCCTTCGGTATTGGAAGATAAAGAGGCAAAGGGAGAAAGGATCACTTTCTCCCTTTTTTCAATTTCTTCTCTGATAATCAGGCTATTGTCAACTCCTCAAGACCGCTTGGGCGGCTGCGAGCCTTGCGATTGGAACTCTGTATGGCGAGCAGCTTACATAGTTTAACCCTACATGGTGGCAGAATTCAACTGATTTTGCTTCTCCCCCGTGTTCTCCGCAAATGCCGACTTTAAGGTTCTTATTTGTCTTTCGGCCTTTTTTGACAGCCATTTCAATTAACTGACCAACTCCTTCCTGGTCAAGCACCTGGAAAGGATCATCTTTGTAAATGCCCATTTCGACATATGCCGGAAGGAATTTTCCTGCGTCATCGCGCGAAAGGCCTAGCGTCATCTGGGTTAAATCGTTTGTACCGCATGAGAAAAATTCCGCGACTTCAGCTATTTTATCAGCAGTTATTGCAGCCCTTGGAATTTCAATCATTGTACCAACCATATAAGCGACTTTTACGCCATATTTTTTCATAACTTCATTTGCTATGCGCCTTATTATGTCAACTTGGTTTTGCAGCTCTTTTACTTCGCCGACAAGCGGGACCATGATTTCAGGTTCAACTTTTATCCCTTTCTTTTTAAGTTCGCAAGCTGCTTCCATAATTGCCCTTGCCTGCATTTCTGTAATTTCAGGATAAATAATTCCCAAACGGCAGCCGCGATGACCCAGCATCGGGTTAAACTCATGGAGAGAGTCAATTTTTTGTTTAATTTTTTCCAGGCTTACTCCCATTTCATCAGCCATATCCTGTTGCTGCGGTGTTTCATGAGGGACAAATTCGTGCAGAGGAGGATCAAGAAGGCGGATTGTAACCGGCAATCCTTTCATAGCTTCAAAAATCCCTAGGAAATCCTCCTTTTGCATAGGAAGAAGCTTTGCCAGTGCTTTCTTTCTGTCTTCTACATCATCAGCTAAAATCATTTCGCGGACAGCTTTGATCCTGTCCCCTTCAAAAAACATGTGTTCTGTTCGGCAAAGGCCAATCCCTTCGGCACCAAAATCTCTTGCGACTTTGGCGTCTTTTGGAGTATCAGCGTTTGTTCTGACTTTTAATCTCCTGATCTTATCTGCCCACTTCATTACAGTTCCAAAATCTCCTGAAACTTCGGGGTTGATGGTAGGAACTTGTCCCTTCAT